>Ga0209474_10000207_pt1 | contig 71320 bp, 44 predicted proteins | sample GraSoiAngelo_145_FD_185902 | JGI IMG/M metagenome (GOLD analysis project Ga0209474, IMG submission 185902) | Grasslands soil microbial communities from the Angelo Coastal Reserve, California, USA - 14_1009_05_20cm (SPAdes) (version 2) | ecosystem: Environmental > Terrestrial > Soil > Grasslands...
CGCCGAAGTACGCGAAGCGATCGAGCTCGTCGAGCAGATTCTCGCGCGTGTAGTTCGCCGCCGTGAAGGTCATCCCGTTTCGATAGCCGAGGTGCACATGCGCGTCGACGAGCGCCGGCATCACCGTCTTGCCGGTCAGGTCGACGCGCCGTGCGCCGAGTGGCGTCTGCAGCGACTCTTTACGGCCGACGGCGGTGATGCGATCGCCGTCGACGACGAAGGCCGCGTTGTCGATTGGCGCGCTGCCGTCACCCGCAATCAGACGCGCGCCTTCGAAGACCGTCATGGTGGCGGCCTGCAGGACGAGGCCACCGTGGCTGTTCAATCGCTGCGGCGGGTACGTCACCGGCGCGCCGTCACGCGGCATCGGCGGGTAGACACCCGGTCCCCCGAGCGCGCGCGCCGGAGCCAGACTGGCAGATGTCAGCGCCATCAGGAAATACGCTGCGCCGAGCGCCAGGATGTAGAACGCCACGACGCCGGCGTGATTTTCAGCTCGTGTTGGATCAACAGCCGCTGCGACGGTTGATCCGACGAAGATCGCGACGGCTCCGGCGATCACCAGACCGCCGTAGGACGCATAGAAGCCGATCGAGACGAATCCGATCGCGATGAGCGCGGCGGTTGCCGCGAAAATGCCCGCGAGCCGGCCTGCTACCGTGCGCGTCATGAGGCCTCTGTGCCTCCGCGACCTGCCTGGCCCGCCCGGCGTGCCCGGCCTTCCTGGATCACGTGTTCGCGATCTGCGGAATCAGCGTCCCGTAGACGTCGGTGAGCCGCATGTCGCGGCCGTTGAAGCGGTAGGTCAGCTTCGTGTGATCCATGCCGAGCAGGTGCAGCATCGTCGCGTGGAGATCGTGGTACGAGATCGGCTGCTCCATCGCCTTGTAGCCGAACTCGTCGGTCGCGCCGATCACCTGCCCGCCCTTGATGCCGGCGCCCGCCATCAACACGGTCTGCGCGCCAGGATTGTGATCGCGGCCGACGCCGCGCTGCGAGATCGGCATGCGCCCGAACTCGGAGTGCATGACGACGAGGGTCGTATCGAGGAGGCCGCGCGCCACGAGATCCGCCAGGAGGCCGGCCATCGGGCGATCGGTTTCCGCCGCGTGCTGCGTGTGGTTCGTCTTGATGTCGTCGTGCGCGTCCCACGTGTCGGTGTTCTGGTTGCCGACGCCGCCGGCGAAAATCTGCACGAAGCGCACGCCGCGCTCGACGAGCCGCCGCGCCATCAGACACTGGCGCCCGAACGGCTCGGTGACTTTCTCGTCGAGCCCGTAGAGTTTTCTCGTCGCCTCCGACTCGCTCGCGAGGTCCACCGCGCCGGGCGCGCAGCCCTGCATGCGGTACGCGAGCTCGTAGGACGAGATGCGCGCCGCCAGCTCGGTGTTGCCCGGAAACTTCTGCATGTCGAGCTCGTTCAGCTTCGCGAGCGTGTCGAGGCGCGCGCGCTGATCGTCGGGCGTGAGGCCGGCCGGCGGCTTGAGATCGACGATCGGATCGCCGGTCGATCGAAACATCGTGCCCTGGTACGCGGCGGGCAGGAAGCCGGCGCTCCAGTCGTTCGGGCCGCCGAGCGGGCCGCCGCGCGCGTCGGTCATCACGACGTACGCGGGAAGGCTCGACGCGACGGAGCCCAACCCGTAGGTGACCCACGAGCCGACGCTGGGGAAGCCGAGATTGATCTGCCCCGTCTGCATCTCGTAGGTGCCCTGCACGTGGTCGTTCGATCGCCCGTAGACCGATCGCAGGAACGCGATCTGGTCGACGTGCGCGCTCAGATGCGGGAAGAGCTCCGCGATCTCGACGCCGCTCTGCCCGCACTTCTTGAACGCGAACGGACTCGGCATGAGCGGCCCGGGGAATCCCTGGCGCACGATCACGTCGCCCTGCACCTTGCCGTCGATCGGCTCGCCGGCGTACTTCGCGAGCGCGGGCTTCGGATCGAACGTGTCCACCTGGCTCCAGCCGCCGCCCATGAACAGCGAGATCACCGCCGTGGCGCGCGGCTTGAAGTGCGGCGGCTTCGGCGCGTACGGGTTCACGCCGACCGCGGCCGCCGCGCACGGATCGGCGGGGCCCGGGGTTTCCTCGCCGAACAGCAGGCCATGTCGATCGAGGAGGTACGCGAGCGCGAGGCCGCTGATGCCGCCGCCCGACCTGAAGAGGAATTCGCGCCGATCCCAGAAATTCCTGCTGCAGCGATGTGACATAGCTCAATTCCCGGATCGCGAGCGCGTCCGGCGACCCTGAAAGGTCGCCCTACAACGTTCGCGAGGTCATCTCATATACATGAACTCGTCGAGGTTCAGGACGACGTGCGCGAAGGCGTCGAGCGACTGCGTCTCGATCAGCGCCGTGCTGATTCTGATCTCCTCATCGGTCGGCGGACGCGCGAGCGCAATTCGATACGCGAGCTCCACCTGCGCCTTCGGAGCCTTCGCCTGCTCCCGGACGCGCGCGGCGAAGCGCGCCGCTTCGTCGAGCACGAACGGGTTGTTCAACAGGGTGAGCGCCTGCGTCGGCACCGTCGAGACGTGGCGCGCGCCGGCGCTGACGTTCATGTCCGGATGATCGAACGTGTCGAACATCGGGTACGGCAGCGAGCGCCGCTGGTAGACGTAGACGCCGCGCCGCCACGCCGCCGCGCCGTCCGGCGTGTTCAGCCATTTCCCGCGATACTGGCCGGCGAGGATCTCCTTCGGGATGTACGGGAAGATCGGCTCGCCGCCGACCGCGAGGTTGACGTTGCCGCCGACGTCGAGCATCGCGTCGCGCACGATCTCCGCGTCGAGGCGCTGCGGGCGGAACCGCCACAGATACAGATTCTCCGGATCGGCCTTCTGATCCGCGGCATCGTCGAAGGCGGACGCCATCTGATACGCCTCCGACATCATCATCAGCTTGTTGATCCGCTTGAGCGTCCACCCCTTCGTCAGATCCACCGCGAGCCAGTCGAGCAGATCCTGGTGCGTCGGCCGCTCGCCCATCTTGCCGAAGTTGTCGAGCGTCGCGACGATGCCCCGGCCGAAGTGTTTCTGCCAGAGGCGATTGACGATCACGCGCGCCGTCATCGGATTCTGCGCCGACGCGATCCACTGCGCGAGCGCGAGGCGGCGGCCCGACGTGCGGCCGTCGGGCCGCGGAATCTCGGTCGGCGGATTGCCGAACGTGATGACGTCGATGAAGCCTGGCTTCATCTGCGAGCCGTGGCTCTCGACGTCGCCGCGGATCAGGAAATACGACGGCGGCGGCTCGTAGCGGCCCGGTCCCTTGTGCACATACGGGCCGGCGCCCGGCACGGGGATGCGGCACTTCGGACAGCTGATCGTGTCGTCGCCCTCGCCGAGCGGCGACGATCGATAGTCCCCGTCGGTCGCGATCTCCGCCATCGGCAGCGGTTTCGGCCGCTCGGCGGTCAGCGCCGCGATCTGCGCCGCCAACTCCTTCTTCTTCGCCGCGTCGTCCGGCGTGAGCACCTTGTCCACCTGCGACGCCGGCACGCTCGCCGCTCGCAGCACCTGCGCCGCGAGCAGCGCTTCGCCCGGCGTGCGCTCGCTCTCGGCCTTCGCCATCACGCGGACGATGTGCTCGGGGAACTTGCGGGCGATCTGCTCGCGCTGGAGCCTCTCGCGGTACGGCCGTTCGAGCGTCTCGATCGCGCGCTTGACGGCGGCGATCTTCGCGTCGATCGCCTCGTTCTTCGCGACGTAGGCGTCGGCGTCCTCCTTCGGCGCGAGCGGCACCTCGGTCTCGACGTAGCCGAAGATCGACGCCTCGAGCGAGTAGTAGTCCTTCTGCGAGATCGGATCGAACTTGTGGTTGTGGCAGCGCGCGCAGTTGACGGTCAGGCCGAGCGTCCCCTTGCCGATCGTGCCGAGGATCTCGTCGAGGTAGTCGTAGCGCCGCTCGGGGTTATCCTTCTCGCGGAACAGCACGCGAGGCCCCATGCGCAGGAAGCCGGTCGCGATCAGGCTGTCGTCGTTCCGGCCGTCCATCTCGTCGCCCGCGATCTGCTCGACGAGGAAGCGGTCGTACGGCTTGTCGTCGTTGAACGACGCGATCACGTAGTCGCGGTAGCGCCACGCGTTCGGGCGGTGCATGTCGTACTCGAAGCCGGCCGAGTCGGCGTAGCGCGCGACGTCCAGCCACATGCGGCCGTAGCGCTCGCCGTAGTGCGGCGAGGCCAGCAGCGTGTCGACGAGGCGCTCCCACGCGCCTGGCGATTGGTCGTCGACGAATGCCGCAACCTGCGCCGGCGTCGGCGGCAGGCCGAGCAGATCGAGGTACGCGCGCCGCACGAGCGTGTAGCGATCGGCGCGCGGCGCCGCCTTCAGTCCGCGCCCGCGCCGCGCGGCTTCGAGGAAGCGATCGATCGGGTTCGTCAGGCGCGGATCGTCCACGCGCGGCAGCGGCGCCTGCGCGGGAAGCGTGAACGCCCAGTAGCTGCGCTCTTCGGGCGTGATGGGACGGTTCTCGAGCGCGGCGAGCGCGGCAGCCGCCGACGTCTTCGACGCCGGCGTCGTCTCCACGCCGTCGAAGCGCGCGCCCTCGTCTATCCATTGTTTGACCGCGGCGATCTGCGCGGCCGTGAGCGCGGCGCCCTGCGCCGGCATCGCGGGTGTCTCCAGCCCTGCGACGCGGCGGTACAGCCGGCTGTGCTCGGCGTCGCCCGGCACGATATCGGATCCGCGCGCGCCACCGCGCAGCGCGCTCTCGCGCGTGCGCAGATCGAACTTCGAGAGCTGCGCGGCGTCGCCGTGGCACGTCCAGCAGCTGCTTTCGAAGATCGGTCGGATGTCTTTCGCGAAGGTGGCGACGGCGTCCCACACTGCACCCTGATCGATCCACGCCTTCAGCGTCGCGACGTCGTCCGGCGTGAGCGATCCGGAAAGCGGCATCGCGGGCAGCTCGAGACCGACGACCATGCGATAGAGGCGGCTTTGATCGGCGGACGAAGGAACCACGACGGGGCCGTGCGCGCCGCCGCGCATCGCGCTCTCGCGCGTGCGCAGATCGAGCTTGCCCATCTGCATCGCCTCGCCGTGGCACGAGCGGCAGCTGCGCTCGAGAATCGGCTCGACGTCTCGCGCGAACGAGACAGGTTGCGCGGGCGCGGCCGAACCCGCCTGCGCGCGCAGGAGCGCCCCGATCGAACCGACAACGAGCACGCTGATCGCGAGCGACGCGAGGCGACGAGGCATGCCGCGGCCTCCTTTAGTAGTACGGGGATCCTAGCAGGTCCGGAGGAGCGCCGACAGAGGAGTTGACCAACCGCGGCCGGAGAGCGGCAGCGGCCGCAGCGTTCAGCGTGGGCCGTGTTCGTACGACGCGTCCCACCTGCCCAGCGCCATGATCACGGCGCCCCATACGACGGCCGCGATGGCCAGGAACGCGAGTGTCTGCAGGACGGTCCGCCGCGGCTGCCTCAGGCACGAGCCTACGCCGACAACGAAGCCGATCACGAGCCCCGCCGGCACATAGATGAGCAGCGACATCGCGTGCGGCTCGCCGAGGACGTAGACGCGTTCCGCGGCCGTGTTCGCCACGACCGCCATCACGGCGAAGACGCAGGCGGATACGACACCCCATGCGAACGCTTCGACTCCCCTGAGCAAGGGCGACCAGCCGGCGGGCGTGATGGACGGCGTCTCGACGACGCGCGTCGCGCGTGGTGACGCGGGCGCGGGTGCAGGAACCCTCGCCGATGCGGACGCCAACGTGCGCCGGCGGTACGAGCGGAGCAACAGCTCGGCGCCCGCGGCGGCGAAGACGAAGCCGAGCGGCTCGCCGAAGACATACCAGCGAGTGATCTGGCCGGCGAAGCCGCCGGCGATGGCGCCGACGAGGAGGAAGGAGACCGAGCGACCAGCGCCTCCCGCGCGCGGTTTCGCGCTATCGTGTGTGATTGTGAGGACATCGCTTCATCGGCTGATACTCGTCGCGGCGATCACGCTGTCGGCCGCGTGCGGCGGCGATCGGCGCTCCGGTTCCAGGTCCCCGGCCTCGTCCGCGCCGCACGACGTCGATCAGGCGAGCATGGACACGTCGGTGGCGCCGGGCGACGATTTCTTCCGCTACGCGAACGGCGCATGGCTGCGAAAGACGGAGATTCCCGCGGACCGCGCGAGCTACGGCGTGTGGGCGGAGCTGTTCGATCAGGCGCAGCGCCGGACGCACGAGCTCCTCGAGGCGTCGGCGAAGGGGAGCGCGGCGGCCGGCTCGGACGAGCAGAAGATCGGCGACTACTATGCGAGCTTCCTCGACGAGCCGGGCATCGAAGCGAAAGGGCTCGAGCCGCTGCGCGAGCCGCTCGCGGCGATCAACGGGATCAGCGAACGTCGCGCGCTCGCCGCGTACGTCGGCTCGACGCTGCGCGCCGACGTCGATGCGCTGAACGCCACGAACTTCCAGACCGACCACCTGTTCGGCATCTGGATCGCCCAGGACTTGAACGATTCGTCGCGCAACGTGCCGTTCGTGCTGCAGGGCGGCCTCGGCATGCCCGATCGCGATTACTACGTCGAGGCGGGCGAGCGGATGGAAGGCTATCGCTCCGCGTACCGCGCGCACATCGCGGCGATGCTGAAGCTCGCCTCGATCGCGGACGCCGACGCGAAGGCGGCGCGCATCGTCGATCTCGAGCGGCGCATCGCCGGCGTGCACGCGACGCGCACCGAGTCGGTGGACGTGGCGAAGGCGAACAACCCGTGGCCGCGCGAAGCGTTCGCGCGCCGCGCGCCCGGCGTCGACTGGACCGCGCTCTTCCGCGCCGCTCATCTCGATCAGGCGCCGACGATCATCGTCTGGCATCCGGCGGCGGTTCGCGGCATCGCCGCGCTCGTGCAGAGCGTGCCGCTCGACGCGTGGCGCGAGTACCTCACGTTCCACGCGATCGATCGCCGCGCGGCGGTCCTGCCGAAGGCCTTCGGCGAGGAGGCATTCGCGTTCTACGGCAAGACGTTGTCGGGCACGCCCGAGCGGCAGGAGCGCTGGAAGCGCGCGGTGGACGCGACGAACGACGCGCTCGGCGAGGCGGTCGGGAAGATCTACGTCCAGAAGTTCTTCCCGGCGTCGGCGAAGGCGCAGCTGCAGCAGATGGTGGCGAACATCTCGGCCGCGTTCGATCGGCGCCTCGACGGGCTGACGTGGATGGCGCCGAAGACGAAGGCGAGCGCGAAGGCGAAGCTCGCGACGCTGCGCGTCGGCATCGGCTATCCGGATCGCTGGCGCGATTTCACGACGCTGTCGATCGTCCGCGGCGATGCGTTCGGCAACGCCGACCGCGCCGAGCTGTTCGACTACCAGCAGCAGCTCGCGAAGCTCGCGCAGCGGCCAGACCGCGGCGAGTGGTGGCTCACGCCGCAGACCGTGAACGCGCTGAACATGCCGGTGCAGAACGCGCTGAACTTTCCGGCGGCGATTCTCGAGCCGCCGTTCTACGACGCGGCGGCCAACGCGGCGGTCCGCTACGGCGCCGTCGGCGTGATCATCGGCCACGAGATCAGCCACAGCTTCGACGATCAGGGCAGCCAGTTCGACGCCGACGGCCGCTTCACGAACTGGTGGACGCCCGAGGATCTGGCGCATTTCAGGGAGGCGTCGGTGAAGCTCGTCGCGCAGTACACCGCGTACGCGCCGTTTCCCGATCTGCACGTCAACGGGCAGCTCACGCTCAGCGAGAACATCGCCGACGTCGCCGGGCTGTCGGCGGCGTACGACGCGTACCATGCGTCGAGCGCGCAGGAAGGCGGCGCGCAGAGCGGCGACGATCGCAGCTTCTTCATCAGCTACGGCCAGACGTGGCGCAGCAAGCGCCGGGAGGCGCTTTCGCGGCAGCTGCTGCTGACCAACGGTCACGCACCGGACGAGTACCGCGCCGACACGGTCCGGAATCTGGATGCGTGGTACAGCGCGTTCGACGTGAAGGCGGGCCAGAAGCTGTTTCTCGCGCCGCCCGATCGCGTCCGCGTGTGGTGACGCACGGACGTCGGAGATTGGGGATTGGGGATTGGGGATTGGGGATTGGGGATTGGGGATTGGGGATTGGGATTCGGGATTCGCGCGTCACGAAAACGACGAACCGCGGCCTTACGTTCGGAGATTTTGAAACGCGCTCGGCGTCAGCAAGCGCACGACCGAAACCGACGTAGTTCGCATGCCGTTGATCCGAGTCGTCGGCGTTCTCTGTTTATCCATCGCCATGATGGCGTGCTTCCCATCGCGGTTCTTTCCGTGCCAGGTTGTCACCCTCGATCAGCCAGAAATCTATACGGTTCTCTCGCGCTACCGTTGGTCGTATTTCGACACGAGTTGTCGTCCGTCCACGCCAAAAGAGCTGCTAATCAGGCGCGAGAGTTATTCCGTCTACGTGCTTCTTCGTAGCGATCACCCAGCCAAGATCTATCTGGGCCTTCGGCCGCTTCACTCTGCGCGTTTCGAGTTGAGTGGACCGAACCTATGGATGGTTGATCAGGGCAGCGCATTTCGCGACGTCGCGACCCACATGAGCAACACGGAGTCCCTCAGGGATCAGCTGTCATTCCGCGTGCTCGAGCGTGAAACAGGAAACGTGGAGTCCTTCTCGTTCATGACCGGTGTAGCTCAATGCACGTGCAAAGGCTACGACGGTCCATGATCGATCGTGATTTGGAACACGTGTTGGCCTCATACCTCGCCTCCGGCGAGCGACTGCTGGGGTCCGGGCGGCCACGACAGGGGTTTACCTGCGAGCGACCGATGGTTTTCTGATCCGTTCAGCCTGATGTGGGGCGGCTTCGCGATCTTCTGGGAATATTCGGTTCTCTCGACCGACCGACGCCAGACAGCGCGCGAACATCAAACGCGTGGTGATCGAGAGCGCCGCTTGAGGAAACAAGTGTTGGACACCACACAGGTCGCAATCGCCGGTGCCGCTGTCGGCTCGTTCGGCGGCGCGATAGTCGCATACACAACGTTCATCGCGTTCGGGCTCTGGCCGGCTCATTGGGAGAACCTAGCGCCAGGACTCATGTGGGGCCTGTGGCGGCCGTCGTCGTGACAGAATTTCTTCTCACGGAAGGTTACAGCCATCTTCAACGAGTCCGAGCTATGGCTGTTGTTCTCGTTGGAGGCGGCCTGGCGGCGATCGCGATGCAATTGTTGAAGCTTCTCCAGTGACGCCGATGACATTACGGGCGGCTAGGCCGTGCAACGCGTAAAACGGACAACGATCAGTTCGTTCTCTTGCGGAATTGACAATGTCGTCGATCGGCCGATGAACTCGTGCATCGCCGTCTGGATTAATCGCACCGACGAAGTAGCCCTGCGTGCTCCGCGTGCTCTGCGGTTGTTCGTGATCGCGCGCGCGCGCACCTGGCAGTGGTCACCTCTTCTTCACACTCCCTGCGAACGGTCGGGCTGGACCCTCGATCGACCGCGCCTAGGATGGCCTCAGTGCGAGCGCGCGCGTTCGCGAGGAGGATCGATGAAGCCATCTTTCGCTGCGGCGATCTTGGCGGCGGCTCTCGTGGTGCTGGCGCTGGCCCCGATCGGCGCGCAGCAGGCCTCGAACGAGAAGTTCCACCGCCACGGCCACCGCGCGATGCCGAATCACTACATCGTCGTGCTCGATCGTGACGTGACGATTGGCGAGAGCGGCAAGGCGCTCAACGATCGTGAGGTCGCGGAGTTGATGCCGTCGTGGGCCGGCACCGTGACGCGGCGATTCGATCACGCGCTGAACGGCTTCGCCGCCTTCATGACCGAGCAGCAGGCCGAGGCGCTCGCCGCCGACAGCCGCGTCGCGTTCGTCGAAGAGGACGCCATCGTCGAGACGATGACGACGCAGAACAATCCGCCGTGGGGGCTCGATCGGATCAGCCAGCGCGATCTGCCGCTGAACCACGTCTACACGTACACGACGACCGGCGCGGGCGTGAACGCGTACATCATCGACACCGGCATCCGGCGGACGCACACGCAGTTCGGCGGCCGCGCCTTCATCGGCTTCGACGCGATCGGAGACGGCCGGAACACGAACGACTGCAACGGCCACGGCACGCACGTCTCCGGCATCGTCGGCGGCTCGACCTACGGCGTCGCCAAGAGCGTGCGGCTGTTCGCCGTGCGCGTGCTCGACTGCAGCGGCTCGGGGTCGACGGCGGGCGTCATCGCGGGGATCGACTGGGTGACGGCGAATCACATCGCCCCCGCGGTGGCGAACATGAGCCTCGGCGGACCGGCGTCCACGGCGCTCGACACCGCGGTCCGCACCTCGATCCTCTCGGGCGTGACCTACGCGGTCGCCGCCGGCAACTCGAACACGAACGCCTCGACGCAGTCGCCGGCGCGGGTGTCGGAAGCGATCACCGTCGGCTCGACGACGATCAACGACGCGCGATCGTCGTTCTCGAATTTCGGCAGCATCGTCGACATCTTCGCGCCGGGATCGAGCATCATCTCGGCGTACAACACGAGCGACACCGCGACGGCGACGCTGAGCGGCACGTCGATGGCGACGCCGCACGTCACCGGCATCGCCGCGCGGATTCTTCAGGCGACTCCGACGGCGAGCCCTGCGACCGTGAGGAACCAGATCGTGAGCAACGCGACGACCAATCGCCTGAGTGGAATTCCGACGGGGACGTCGAACCGGCTGCTCTTCCGGTCGGGATCGCAGTAGCGTGCGCGCGCGGATACTCGCGTCCGGCGGCCGTCAGTAGAACACGACGAACCGGCCGTCGGGGCGCGCGATCGCCGCCGGAAAACTCCAGACGCCGATTCCAGGCGCTGTGCCCGGCGCGCCGATCGCCGTGCCGTCTCCATCGAACACCTGCCACGCGAGGGACCCGCCACGTGCCCAGGCCGTCCCTTCGGTCCACACGAGCAGCACGTCACCCTTTGCGTTCGTGGCGAGCCGCGGGTGCTTGCGCGCACCGCCCTCGCCTGGCGCGGCAACCGGCCGCGGAATGCGCGCCGCGCCGGCGTCGATCGCGCCGAAGGAGACCTGTCCCGCGGTTTCCCACGCGCCGAAGATCCCGGCGCCGGACGCGGCGAACGACATGCTGCTCATCGGGCACGCGCCGATGTTCCACGGCTGGACCTGCGATCCACGGAAGGAGCGGCCGCTGTCGTTCGACTCGAGCATGTAGATGTCCCGATGGGTGACGGCGGTTGCGGATCGGTACAGCAGATACATTGCGCTCGACGGCGCGACGAACAGGCGCAGCTGGCAGCAGCTGCAGACGCCGGTCGGCTCGCTCCACGCCTGCGTCTCCTCCCCGAACGTCGCCCCATCGTCCGACGATCGCGAGATCCAGACGATGCGATGATCTTCGCCGTTGGCGCCGCCGGCGGCGAGGCCGTGCCACGCCGTGTAGACGGCGCCGCTGCCGTCCGCCGCGATCGATCCGCCGCCGTCGATGCCGTAGCTGCGCCGCGCGAGATTGCGCTGCGGCTCGAACGCGGTTCCCTCGTCGTTCGATCGCGTGTAGAGAAACGGCGCGCTCGGCTGGCCGCTCGCCGGATTCATCAGGCCGCGCGGCATCGCCGCGTCCGATCCGTTCCAGGCCACGTGCACGCGTCCGCCGCGGCCGACGGCGATCTGGCCGCCGCGGATCGTGCCCGTCGCGATCGCGCTGCCCTCCTGGCTGTTCACGCGCACGGGCGCGGAGAAGGTCGATCCGTCATCGGTCGAGCGGACGTAGAACAGGTTTCCGGCGCGCGGCTCGCCGGAAAAGTAGAGCAGGTGCAGCACCCCGCGTGCGTCGACGATGGCCTCGGGCTGAATGCCGCCGTGCGGCACGCGAGCAAGCGCGACTGCGCCGTGCGTGTCGATCGTGGACGACGCGCCGAGCGGCAGGACGATGGCCGCTGCCAGGATGAGAACTGCCGAGCGGCGCCTCATACGACGATCATAGCGTTTCGTCACGCGTACGACGAAGACGGCGAGGCGGCGCGGTGCCGCCGCTGCTCGGTGATGCGCTCGAGATAGCCGCTCTCGCGGAACGCGGCGAGCGGATCGGCCGGCAGGCCGCGGGCGCGGCGCCACTCGGCGATCGCGGGACGGACGTCGGTGGCGAATGCGTCCTGCAGCAGCATCTCGGCGGCGACGAGATCGCTGCGGCTCTGCGCCTGCGCAAGCGCGGCGTGATCGACGAGCGCCGCTCTCGCGAAGATCTGCTGCGCGACGGCAACCGTCTGGATCATCGCCTCGATCTTGCCCTTCAGGTTGTGGCTCTGGTCGATCATGTACGCGACGTCCGCGCGTCCGCCCGTCTCCCACTCGAAGAACCGGATCTCGTGGAAGATGCGGAACACCTGATACGGATCGATCGATCCGAGCGTCAGGTCGTCGTCCGCGTAGCGGCGATCGTTGAAGTGGAAGCCGCCGAGCATCCGCTCGTCGAGGAGCCACGCGACGATCTGCTCGATGTTCTGCGCCGAGTAGTGATGGCCGGTATCGACGAGCACGCGCGCGCGCGGGCCGGCGCACCTGGCCAGATGCAGCGCCATGCCCCAGTCGGCGATGTCCGTGTGATAGAAGGCCGGCTCGAACGGTTTGTACTCGACGAGCAGGCGCTGCGTGTCGGCGAGCGCCGCGTGCGCCGCGCGCAGCCCCTCCTCGAACAGCCGTTTGCGCGCGCGGATGTTCGCCGTGCCCGGGTAGTTCGAGCCGTCGGCGAACCAGAGCGACACGTCGCGGCTGCCGAGCCGCCGCCCGATCTCCACGCTGTCGCGCACGTGCTGCAGCGCCGCCCGCCGCACCGACGCGTCCGGATTCGCGAACGAGCCGTGCTTGTACTCCTGGCCCTCGAACACGTTCGGGTTGATCGATCCCGGACGCACGCCGTGCCGATCGGCGAGCGCGGCGACGGTGGCCACGCTGTCGAGGCCGGACGGAAAGTCCCACAGCACATGGAGCGCGAGGGTCGGGCACGCGCCGGTCAGCGCGTGGACCTGCGCGGCGTCGCTGAATTTCTCCTCGATCGTCGCGGCCGCCGCCGGCTGCAGGAATTTCCCGAAGCGCGTCCCGGTGTTCGCGAAGCCCCACGACGGCAGCTCGATCCGGAACGAGTCGAGCGCGTCGGCGACGGCGTCGGCGAGGTTCGTCATGACCACGGATCCAGCGATTCAGGGATCGCGTCGGCGGCGCGCACCACGGCGCGGTACTCGACGGCGATCGTGCTCAGCGCGGGCAGCCATCGATAGGTGGGCGTGTCGAACATCCGCCCGCGATCCACCATGCGTCGCCGCGGTTCGGGGAACGGCGACGCGCCGAATTCCATTCCGCGCGCCAGTGTGCGGCCGTTCCACGGCGCGTGCGTCCGGCTCAGGTTCTCCTCCCAGATGCCCATCCATGGAAAATCGGCCGCGCTCCAGGCGTAGCCGAACGCCAGCTTCGCGTCGGGCGAGAAGGCGACGAAGAACGCCTGACGATCCGGGTCCATCCGGTGCGCGGTGTACGCCGACGAGGCCGGCACGTCGGCGAGGCGCCGGAGATCGATCGTGTGGCGGCCGCCGCGTGCCGGCGCGAACGGCCACTCGAAGTCGGCGCCCGCCTGCAGATAATCGTGCGCGCCGAACGCCGACTCGAACACACGCGAGCGCGTCGCCGAGGCGCGGAACTCCGTGGCGCCCTTGCGGAGGAACGGCGGCCCGAGCGTGACGTGCTCGGTCCATCCAATCGGCCGATCGATCGCGGCCAGGTTCGTGATCGTCTCGCGCACGCGTGCGGTTGGTCCGTCGAGCGCGATGCGCCGCTCGACGATCGCCTGCGCGAGCGGCAGGCGCGCGCGCATCACGAGCGCTTTGTCGTCAGCCGCGATCTCGTACGCGGCGACCGACGCGTCGCCGTGGGCCGACATGCCGGCGGCCGCCTCTTCGTCCGACGGCCCGCCGAAGATGTCGAGGCACAGATTGTGTCCCATGATCCCGGCGAGCAGCCGCGCATCGGATCCCGATCCGAAGTCCGGATGCGCGGCGTTCCACGACGACGGCTCGATCGACGCCCACGGCGGCGTCCACAGCGGGTTGACGCCGGTGGCCTTGTCGAGGATCTCGGCGATGTGTCCGCCTTCGCGCAGCACGGTGATGCGCACGGCGTCGTTCTCGATGCGCGCCGCGCGGCGATCGTGGTAGCGCACGTCGAGCGCAATCGCCGCGCTCCCCGTCGCCTCTCCGCGTTCGGTTATCATCGCGATATGGTCCTGCGGTTGCTGTACCTGTCGAGTTTCGTCCTCATGACCGTCGCTGCTGCCGTCCAGTCGCCCTCGAGCCAGTCCGAATCGTCGTCGACGTTTCCGCCGGGCCCGGGCCGCGACGCGCTCATCAAGGTCTGCAGCGACTGCCACGGCGCCGAGAGCGCCGTCGCGCAGTTCAAGACGCATGACGAGTGGACCAAGACGCTCGACGAGATGGCGAACAACGGCGCGCAGGGCACCGACGACCAGTGGAACCAGATCGCCGCGTACCTCGACAAACACTACACGCTGATCTTCGTCAACAAGGCGACGGCCGACAATCTCGCGACGACGCTCGACGTGGCGCCCGAAGTGGCGGAGGCGATCGTCCGCCGCCGCACCGACAAAGGGCCCTTCAAGACGATCGACGATCTCAAGGCCGTTCCCGGCGTCGTCTCCGCCGCGATCGACGCGCGCAAGGACCGGCTCATTTTCTAGGGTCGGCGGCCGGCGCGCCAGCGTTTCGTATCGCATAACGCGCCGCCGTTCGACGCCGCCCCGCGTCCTGGCGGCCGCCGGCCGAAACCATCGTCATCTCGTTTGCGTTCAAGACATTAGTGCGCGCCCGCGCCGGCGCGCGGCGGTTTGTCACTGCGAAACGGGGACGCGCGCCGGCCGCGCGGCTTGATGCGCCCCCGCCTGCGCTGTATCGTCTCGCTGCGATCGACGCCGATCGAAGGACGTGAAGCGATGCGCAGAATCATCGTCTGGGCCGTGTGCCTCTCGTGTCTCGCCGCGGTGCCGATGGGCGCCGCCGACTGGATCACGCACAGCGGCGACTTTCAGCGGACCGGCTGGCAGAAGGACGAAACCAGAATCTCGAAGGACACGATCAAGAACGTCCAGCTGCTGTGGAAGATCAAGCTCGAGACGAAGCAGCGATCGGTCTACGCGCTGTACGGACCGCTGATCGTCGAGCGCGCGATCACCGATCGCGGCTTCAAGGAGATCGCGTTCGTCGCCGGCGCGGACAACGATCTGTTCGCCGTCGACGCGGACCTCGGCAAGCTGCTCTGGAAAAAACATTTCGCATGGCACGCGGAGGTGCCGGAGACCGAGCAGGCCTCGTTTCTCTGTCCCGGCGGCTTGACGGCGTGGCCGGTGCTGCAGCCGCCGCCCGCGCGCGGACGCGGACCGAATCCGCCGCCGCCGGCGGCCGCTCGTTCCGGCGCGCCCGCGGCGCCCGCGCCGGCGCTGCCTCCGCAGCGCGGCGGCGGCATCTTCGCCATCCGCAGCATCTACACGCTCTCCGGCGACGGCGATCTCCACGCGGTGAACATCAATACCGGCGACGATCTCGCGCCGCCGATGAAATTCCTCCCGCCCAACGGCAAGCCGTACAGCCTCGCGTTCGTGAACAACGTCGTCTACACGATTACGGGCCAGGGCTGCGGCGGCACGCCGAACAGCGTGTACTCGATGGACCTCAACGATCCCGCGAAGCCCGTGCGGTCGTGGCGCTCGGGCAGCGGCGGGTTGTGGGGCACGGCGGGACCGTCGATCGGATCCGACGGCACGGTGTACGCCGAGACCGGCGACGGGCAGTACGATCCGCAGACCAATCGCTACGCGAACTCGATCGTCGCGCTGACGCCGGTCGAGCTCAAACTGAAGGACTGGTACACGCCGACCAACGACGAGTGGCTGTGGAAGCGCGACCTCGACATGAACGTCACGCCGGTCGTCTTTCCATACAAGGGACGCGATCTCATCGTCGGCTCCGGCAAGGAAGGCCGCTTCTTCCTGCTCGACGCGACATCGCTCGGCGGCGCCGATCATCGGACGGCGCTCTACCGGTCCGATCTCATCTCGAACGAGGACGTCGATTTCGCGGGCGCCGGCACGTGGGGCAGCCTCGCGACGTGGCAGGACGCGACGGGCACGCGATGGGTGCTCGCGCCGGTGTGGGGCCCGAAGCATCCGAACGCGAAGTTCCCGCTGACCAACGGCGAGACCAACGTCGGCACGATCGCGGCGTTCAAGGTGGAAGAGCGCAACGGCAAGCCGATCCTCGCCAACGCGTGGACGTCGCGCAACATGGTGACGCCCGCGGCGCCGGCGATCGCCAACGGCATCGTCTTCGCGCTCTCGACGGGTGAATGGGTGCGCCAGGCGAACGACAAGGAAGGCGGCCTCTATCAAGCCGACGCGCGCGCGCAGAAATCGGCGCCCGCCGTGCTGTACGCGCTCGACGCGATGACGGGCAAGGAACTCTGGTCGAGCGGCAATCAGGTGAGCGCCTTCACGCACAACGGCGAGCTGTCGATCGCGAACGGACGCGTGTACTTCACGACCTACGACAACACGCTGTACTGCTTCGGCATCCCGATGGAGCACTGAGCCGTGCAGCGATCGCAGGTGCAGGCGGCGCTCGACGCAAGCGGCGGGCTGCTGCGGCTCGAGCCGGCGTGGGTGCCGCGCACGTTCATGATCCCCGGCCGCCGTCTGCGGCTGCACCCCGACGATCTCTACGCGCTCGGCGGCCATCGCGGCGGCATCAATGAGCGCTGGTTCTCGTCGACGACCAACGCCGACAACGGACCCGGCACGCCGGCCGACGAGGGCCTGAGCTACGTGCGCGCCGGCGGCGCCCGCTTCCTGCTGAAGGAGGCGGTGGACGAGGCGGGCGATCTGCTGCTCGGCGCGGCGACGATGGCGCGCGAGAGCGGCTGGAACCTGCTGTGCAAGTTCTTCGACAACCTCGGGCCGATTCCGCACCACATGCACCAGAGCGAGGAGCAGGCGCAGCGCCTCGGACGCCGCGGCAAGCCCGAGGCGTATTACTTCCCGCCCCAATACAACCAGACCTTCAACAACTTTCCCTACACGTTCATGGGGCTCGAGCCGGGCACGACGAAAGCCGACGTGCGGCGGTGTCTCGAGCGGTGGCCGCGCGGCGACAACGGCATCCTGAACCTGTCGCGCGCCTATCGCCTCGAGCCGGGCACCGGCTGGCAGATCGATCCGCGGATCCTGCACGCGCCGGGATCGCTCGTCACCTACGAGCCGCAGGTGAACAGCGACGTGTTCGCGATGTTCCAGTCGGAGGTCGACGGCCGCATCGTGCCGTGGGAGTTGATGACGAAGGACGTCCCGCCCGCGCATCACCACGATCTCGACTACCTCGTCGAGATGCTCGACTGGGACGCGAACGTCAACCCGGAGTTCGCGAAGACGAACCGCACGTTCCCGTGCCCGGTGCGGCCGTTCGCCGAGACCGAGCCCGACGGCTCCCGCGAGCAGTGGGTGTGCTACGGCACGAAGCACTATTCGGCGAAGGAGCTGACGGTGCTGCCGAAACGCAGCGTGACGATTGCCGACCAGGCCGCCTACGGCCTGATAGTCGTGCAGGGCCACGGCACGTTCGGCGCGCTCAGCGTCTCGGCGCCGACGATGATCCGCTTCGGCGAGATGACGGAGGACGAGCTGTTCGTGAGCCATGCCGCGGCGCAGGAGGGCGTGCGCATCGAGAACCGCAGCGACACCGATCCGCTCGTGATCCTGAAGCACTTCGGTCCCGGCAACCCGGATGCGGAGCGTTTGCGGCGGCGATGACGACGGAAAGCAACCACAGAGCACACAGAGCACGCAGAGAACGCCTGCAGGCTGACCGGCTGAAGGGTCACCGGGCAGCAGATTCGCCGACGACGCTCGACGCGGGCGGCCTGCGTACGCAGGCCGCGTCGGCGGCACACGCAACCGCAGACGAACGACGCTGGGTGGTCATCGTGCGTCGCTCGTCTGCGTTTGCGAGTGCCGTCAGCGCCGCTGCGCGGCGCCGCGTCGAGCATCTGCGACGGCTCCGTGGTCTCTGTGGTTGCTCGTCGTGGGCAGGTTTTTTTGACAGCGTGACGCCACGCGCCAGCTGGAGGGATCAATGACGGCCGCGCAGCACGCATACCCGAAGCTTCACAACGCGATGTGGCCGGGTCTGGTCGGCAAAGGAAGCCCCGGCGCCGAGCCGACGATCGACCTCGACACGATGCTCGATCTCACGGCGGCCGCCTCGGTCGACGGCGTGGCGTTCGACGGCGTCGATCTCTTCCTCTTCGATCCGCACGTGAGCATCGATGCGAGCGACGCCGACCTCGCGCGCCTCGCCGACAAGATCGGATCGAGAGGGCTCGCGATCGGATCGCTCGTCGCGCCGGTCTGGCCGCCGACGGGCGGCGGCTCGGCGATGGGATCGGATGAGGACCGCCGTAAATTCCTGACGCAGGTGCGCAAGGCGTGCGCGATCGGGCAGACGCTTCGCAAGACGGGCGTCCGCGCCTACGGCGTCGTGCGCATCGACTCCGCCTCGTCGCCGTCCGAGTGGGCGAAGGATCCCGACGCGAACACGAAGCGGATCGCCGACACGTTCCGGCAGGCGTGCGACATCGCGGACGGCTACGGCGAACGCCTCGCCGCGGAGGGAGAGATCTGCTGGGGCGGCATGCACAGCTGGCGGCGCATGGTGCAGCTGCTCGAGATGGTCGGCCGGCCGAAGACCCTCGGCTTCCAGGCCGACATGGCGCACACGCTGCTCTACACGCTCGGCCACAACGCGCCCGAAGATCGGCTGCTGCCCGAGCCCTTCCTGTGGAACGACGCCTCGACGTTCGACGCCGCGCTGCGCACGGTGACCGACGCACTGCGCCCGTGGACGATCGATTTTCACATCGCGCAGAACGACGCGACGGTCTTCGGCTCGGGCACGCACGACAAGACCGGCCGGCACTGCCTGCCGACCGATCCCAACGGCAAGCTCGACGTCGTGCGCCACGCGGGTTTCTGGCTGCGGGACGAGCGCGGGCAGCCGACGCGCGCGGTGCAGCACGTCTGCTGGGACGGCTGCATGTTCCCGAACCAGACGATGATGCAGCGCGGCACGTGGGCCGACGTGCTGCGGCTGATGATCGACGTCCGCAACGCGCACGGCTGGGCCGCGGCCGTGCCCGCGTCGGTCAGGTAGAAGTAGGTCAGGTAGGTCGGGAGAATGTAGGGCGACCCTTTCAGGGTCGCCAGGCATGGCAGTGAATGGCGCCGGATCTTCAGGTGTGGCGATGAAAAAGAAGTTGAACATCGGGCTCGTCGGGTACGGGTTCATGGGGCGCACGCATTCGAACGCGTTCCTGCAGACGCCGCGCTTCTTCGACGTGTCGTACGAGCCCGTGCTGAAAGCGGTCTGCGCGCGCAGCGCGGATCGCGTGAAGGCGTTCGCCGCCAACTGGGGCTACGAGAGCGTCGAGACCGACTGGCGATCGCTCGTCGAGCGGAAGGACATCGATCTCGTCGACATCGCGAGCCCCAACGACACGCACGCCGAGATCGCGATCGGCGCCGCACGCGCCGGCAAGATGGTGATGTGCGAGAAGCCGCTCGGCAGGAGCGCCGCCGAGGCCGAGGCGATGGTCGCCGCCGTCGAAGCGGCGAAGGTCGCCAACAGCGTCTGGTACAACTACCGCCGCGTGCCGGCCGTCGTCCTGCTGAAGGATCTGATCGACAAAGGCACGCTCGGCCGCGTCTTCCACTATCGCGCGCAGTTCCTGCAGGACTGGACGATCTCCGCCGATCTGCCGCAGGGCGGCGAGGGCTTGTGGCGCCTCGACGCCGCCGTCGCCGGCAGCGGCGTCACCGGCGATCTGCTCGCGCACTGCATCGACACGGCGCTGTGGCTGAACGGATCGCTCACGTCGGTGACGGCGATGACCGAGACGTTCATCAAGCAGCGGAAGCACACGCTCACCGGCAAGGTGGAGCCGGTCGGCATCGACGATGCGAGCGCGTTCATGGGACGGTTCCAGAACGGATCGCTCGCGCTCTTCGAGGCGACGCGCTACGCGCGCGGGCACAAGGCGCTCTACACGCTCGAGATCAACGGCGAGCACGCGTCGGCGCGCTGGGATCTCCACGACCTCCATCGTCTGCAGTGGTTCGATCACCGCGACGAAGGACCGCTGCGCGGCTGGCGCAGCATCCACATCACCGACGGCGATCACCCGTACATGAAGCACTGGTGGGTGCCGGGTCTGCAGATCGGCTACGAGCACACGTTCGTCCACCAGTTCGCCGACTTCCTGCAGGCGGCGGCGCGCGGCGAGCGCGCGGCGCCGACCTTCCGCGACGGGCTCGCGACCGACGCCGTCACCGACGCGGTCCTCAAATCGGCGAAGAGCGGCCGCTGGGAGCAGGTCGCCGTCACGCAGCAGGCAGCCGTATGAAGCACACATTGACGCTCGCGTGCACGCTCGTCGTCGCGACGCTCTTCGCGCAGCCGCCGGCGCCGGGGCAGGGACAGGGACGCGGCGGCCGCGGCGGCGGCATGCGCGGCGCCGATCCGCTCGTCCTCGACGAGCACGCCGGCTTCGAGTCGATCTTCGACGGGTCGACGCTCAAGGGCTGGGACGGCGATCCGCAGTTCTGGCGCGCCGAGAACGGCGCGATCGTCGGCGAGAGCACGCCGGACAAGAAGGTGACGCAGAACACCTTCATCATCTGGCGCGGGGGCGAGCCGAAGGACTTCGAGCTGAAGTGCGAGTTCCGGATGAACGCCACCAACAGCGGCATCCAGATCCGCAGCGTGCAGCTGCCGGCCGGCGGCGACATCGGCAAGTGGGTGATGAAGGGCTACCAGGCCGACATGGATTACCAGCTGCAGTTCACCGGGCAGATCTACGAGGAGCGCGGCCGCGGGTTCCTCGCGATGCGCGGCCAGGCGGTGTACGTGCCCGACGGCGGGAAGCCGCGAGTGATCGGCAACCTGCAGCAGTCGGCCGACGAGCTGAAGGCGATCATTCACAAGGACGACTGGAACCAGGCGCACATCATCGCGCGCGGCACGATGATCATGCAGATCCTCAACGGCGCCGTCACGAGCATCGTCGTCGACGACGATACGAAGAACCGGATGCTCGGCGGCCTGATCGGCTTCCAGATGCACGTCGGCGATCCGATGAAGGTCCAGTTCCGCAATATCTGGCTGAAGCGTTTGTCGTAGGCTGTTATGCGGCTTCGCTGTCACGGAAAGCAACCACAGAGCACGCAGAGCCCGCAGAGCGGCGCCCGCGATTGGCACCGCAGCGACCGGGCCCGCGACGCGGGCGCGCAACCGGTCGCTTCATCTCTATGGTCTCGGTGGTCTCTGTGGTTGGTTACCGTCGGGGGCGCGTGAGCGAGCACCACTACCTCGCGTTCGATCTGGGCGCCGAGAGCGGCCGCGCGATCGCCGCTCGCCTGAACGACGGCGCGCTCACGGTCCGCGAGGTGTACCGCTTTCCGAACGAGCCGGTCCGCCGCAACGGCGCGATCCACTGGGACGTGCTGCGGCTGTGGCTCGAGATGACGCGCGCGCTGCACGAGGCGCGCGGCACGCGGTTCGACAGCATCGCCGTCGACGGCTGGGGTGTCGACTACGCGCTCATCGGCGAGTGCGGCGCCCTGCTCGAGAACCCGTATCACTACCGCGACCCGCGCAACGAAGGGATGATGGCGCAGGTCTTCGAGCGCGTGAACCGCGAGCGCATCTACGCGATCACCGGCATCCAGTTCCTGCAGATCAACACGCTCGTCCAGCTCTACGCCGCCTGCCGGCAGACGCCGAAGATCGTCGACGCCGCCGAGGCGCTCGCGACGATTCCCGACCTCTTCAACTTCTGGCTCTCTGGCGCGCTCGTCTCCGAGTACACCAACGCGACGACGACGCAACTCGTGGACGCGGCGAAGCGCACGTGGGCGACGCGGCTCGCCGGCGAGATCGGCCTGCCGACGCGTCTGCTGCTGCGGATCGTGCAGCCGGGGACGATCGTCGGGACGCTGCGCGCGTCGGCGTCCGAGGCGCACGCGGGCACGCCGATCGTCGCGCCCGCCTCGCACGACACGGCGTCGGCGGTGGCGTCGGTGCGCGTCGGCGGCTCGACCGCCTTTCTGAGCTCCGGCACCTGGTCGCTCCTCGGCACCGAGGTGGCGGCGCCGGTGATCTCGGCGAAAGCGCGCGATCTCAACTTCACGAACGAAGGCGGCGTCGGCGGCACGATCCGGCTGCTGAAGAACATCAACGGCCTGTGGCTGCTCCAGGCGTGCCGCCGCGCGTGGGCCGCCGAGGGCCGCCTCGAGCCGTACGACGATCTGCTCGCGCAGGCGGCCGACCCGGCGCTCGCGTTCGCGTCGCTCGTCGATCCCGATCACCCGACGTTCCTCAATCCTGAGGACATGCCGGCGGCAATCGGCGCGTTCTGCCGCCAGACGGCGCAGCGCGAGCCGGCGTCGCGCGCCGCCTTCGCGCGCACGATCCTCGAGAGCCTCGCCATGAAGTACCGCCTCGTGCTCGGCTGGCTCGAGGAGCTCACCGGCGAGCGCATCACCGAGCTGCGGATCATCGGCGGCGGATCGCGCAACCGCCTGCTCAATCAGCTGACCGCGGACGCAACCGGACGCACCGTGCTCGCGGGGCCGGTGGAGGCGACCGCGCTCGGCAACGTCGCGGTGCAGGCGATTGCGACCGGCGCCGTGCCGTCGCTCGCCGACGCGCGTCGTCTGATCGAGCGGTCGTTTCCCGCCGAGCGGTTCGAGCCGATCGCGCCGGAACGATGGGACGCGCCGTACCGCCGCTTCCTCGATTACGTGGAGTTCACGTGTGCCTGAGTCGGTCTCCGAGACGCGATTGCTCGACAACCTGTGGGACGAGGCGGAGGCGGGCCGGCTCGCGCCGCAGCCGCTCGAGCTCCTGCGCTATCGATCGAATCTCCTCGGCGCCGATCTGCGCATCACCAATTTCGGCGGCGGCAACACGAGCTCGAAGTTCACGCTGCCCGATCCGCTGACCGGCGATCCCGTTCGCGTGCTCGCGGTGAAAGGGAGCGGCGGCGATCTGCGATCGATCGCCGCGAGCGGGTTCGCGATCCTCGCTCTCGACAAGCTCGAGGCGCTCATCGCGCGCTATCGCGGCGAAGCGCACGAGGACGAGATGGTCGCGTTCTATCCGCTCTGCGCCTTCGGCGACAACCGCGTCGCCGCGTCGATCGACACGCCGCTCCACGCGTTCCTGCCCTTCGATCACGTCGATCACCTGCATCCCGACTGGGCGATTGCGATCGCGGCGAGCGCGAACGGGCGGCGCGCGCTCGACGAGTTCAACGCGCGCTACGGCCGCCGCATCGCCTGGCTGCCGTGGCAGCGCCCGGGATTCGAGCTCGCGCTGATGCTGCGGCGCGCCGTCGACGCGCAGCCCGACTGCGACGGCATCGTGCTCGGCAGCCACGGCCTGTTCACGTGGGGCACGACGCAGGCGGAGTGCTACCGCAACAGCATCCGCACGATCGATCAGATGGGGCAGCTGGTCGGCGAGCGCGCGCGGCGGCGCGGAGGCGCGTCCTTCGGCGGCGCGGCGGTTCGCGCGCCGCGGCAGGCAGACGAGGTCGTGGCCGCGATCCTTCCGCACCTGCGCGGCGCCGTGTCGTCGAACCGCCGCGTCGTCGCGCACGTGGAGCGCGGAGAGGAGGCGCTGCGGTTCGCGAACTCGGCGTGGGCCGCCGATCTCTGCGCGCTCGGCACGAGCTGTCCGGATCATTTCCTGCGGACGCGTATTTCGCCGCTCTTCGTGCCGTGGAATCCCGATGCCGACGATGGCGCCGCGCTGCGGCGGCGGATCGACGATCGGATTGCGGCATACAGGCGGGACTACGTCGCGTACTACGAAGGGTTCGCGACGCCCGGCTCGCCGCCGCTGCGCGACTCGAACCCGTCGGTCGTCGTCATTCCGTCGATCGGCGTCGTCGGATTCGGGAAGGACAAGCGCGAAGCGCGGATCACGACGGAGTTCTTCGTCAACGCGATTCACGTGATGGACGGCGCCACCGCGCTCGAGGACGAGAGCAGTGCAGAGGCGCCAGGCGGCAGTCGGCGGCCGGAGCAGGCGGCGCAGTTCGCGAGCTTTCACAACTACGTCGCGCTGCCGCGCGCCGAAGCGTTCCGGATCGAATACTGGGCGCTCGAGGAAGCGAAGCTGCAGCGGACGGCCGCCGAGAAGGAATTCAGCCGCAAAATCGCCCTCGTCTTTGGCGGCGGCAGCGGCATCGGACGCGAGGTTGCGCTGCAGCTCGCGCGCCGCGGGGCGCACGTCGTCGTCGCCGACCTGAATGCGGCGGCGGCTGAAGCGGCGTGGCACGATGCGCGCGCCCTCTCGTCGCCGGAGCACGGGTTCGCGGTCCAGGTGGATCTGTCCTCGCGCGACAGCATCGCGCGCGCGCTCGAGCAGACCGTCCTGCAGTTCGGCGGGGTCGACATCGTCGTCAACACGGCGGCGATCTATCCGGCGCCGGAGCCGGACGGTGCGGCGTCCGAGGCGGCGTGGAGCCGGACGCTGCTCGTCAACGTCACGAGCAATCACCTGCTCGCCGAGACGGCGGCGGCGGTGATGCGCGCGCAGCATCTCGCGGCGTCCATCGTGCTCACGAGCTCCGCGAACGCGATCGTGCCCAAGCACGGCAGCGAGCCGTACGACGTGAGCAAGGCGGCGGTGAACCACCTGATTCGCGAGCTCGCGATCGGCCTCGGCCCCGCGATCCGCGTCAACGGCATCGCGCCGGCGACGGTCGTCGCCGGATCGGCGATGTTCCCGCGCGATCGCGTGGCCGCGTCGCTCCGGAAGTACGAAATCGCGTTCGACGAGGTGGAGTCCACCGAGGATCTGCGCGCGAAGCTCGCGCGCTTCTACGCGCAGCGGACGATTACGCGCGCGCCGATCCTGCCGCTCGACTGCGCGAACGCGATCCTCTGGCTCGCCGGCGACCAGAGCGCGAAGACGACCGGCCACGTGATCCCGGTCGACGGCGGCTTGCCGGAAGCGTTTCTGCGATAGGCCGGGTGGGTCAGGTGGGTCAGGTGGGTAAGTTCTCGACTACGCGTTCACCATCTGCACGAGCTGATCGTTCGGGTAGATGTGATTGACCGTGTCGGGCGTCACGAGCTGGTGCTTCACGAAGACGGCCGGCGGCACGGGCTTGCGGTGCAGGATGTCGAGCGCGAGCGCGACGATGTCGTCGCCGTATTTCTCGGGGAAGTAGGCGACCGATCCGATCAGCCGCGTGTCGGGCTGCCGCAGCTCGGCGCGGCCCTCAGGCGACGCGTTCTGCCCCATGATCGCGCAGGCGTCGGTGCGTCCCACTTCCTGAAACGCACGCAGCGCGCCGAGCGCGCTCGGATCGTTGATCGCGCCGACGAGAATGCGCCGCGCCCTGCTCACGCGAAGGTGGCGGCGCATCGCCTCGAAGCTGTCGCCGAGCACGCCGTTGCCGTCGATCGACGTCACGCGGCACGTTTCGAGCTGCGGGCACGCTTCCTTCATGCCGACGAGCATGCCGGTCAGGCGCATCTGCGGGAGGCTGCCCGCGCGCTGCAGCGCGACGAGGACGATCTCGTCGACGGTCCCGTGCCAGTGGTGCTTCGCCCAGCGTCCGAGACAGCGGCCGCCGATGAGCCCCGCTTCGTAGTTGTTCGCGCCGAAGTAGGTGGCGCCGGGATGCGGAATCTCGATCGCGATGAGCGGGATGCCGGCCGCGCGATATTTCGCGGCGACGATCGGCGCCACCTGCTCGTCGGTCTGAAACTCGATCACGAGGTCCACTTTCTCGCGCACGAGCACGTCGGCGTTGCGCTGCGCGATCTTCGGGTTGTAGCGGTTGTCGACCGAGATCAGCTCGACGCCCTCGGCCGCCGCCGCGCGCTGCAGCCCCGCGGATACCTCCTTCGAGAACTGATAGTCGGTGCCCTGCGCCGCGTAGCCGAGGCGATAGAGCCGCGGCTTGAGCGGCCGCAGCGACGAGCGGTAGAGGTTCTCGCCGACTTTTTCCACCATGCCGCAGCGCTCGAGGGTATAGAGCAGGCGGAAGACCATGGTCTTGGGCAGCCCGCTCCGCTGCACGACGTCGCGCAGCGGCAGCGCCTCGCCCGACGAGTGGAAGGCCGCGAGGATGCGCGACGAGTGGACGACCGACTTGACGAGATACGGATCGCGCGGCGCGGCTGGTTCCTTCATGGCTCTGACTCCGATCCAGGATCCGATCCTGGATCCGATCCAGGATCTGATCCTGGATCCGATTCGCGGCGCGGTCGCGTTGCGCGCGGCGGAACATCACGGCCCGCGGTTGGCGCGCGCGCGGCGCCGGTAGCTTAGAACAAAGCGCCAGTTGTGTCTTGTTCTTCTGCGGGTTAGCCACGGCCCGGCGCCGCACGGCGCCGTTTCGCACGACGAAACGCGGCGCGAACGCCGGAAAGCCTTTGACCCCTCGTCGCAGTGGCTTTACAACCGCGTCGGGTTCCGGCTCGTGTTCGTGCAGGGACAGAGGAGGCGCCATGTTCCGTAGGCTGGGATGCCTGACCATCGCCGTGCTGCTTGCCGCCGCGCCGGGCGCGCGCGCGCAGGAATCGGCATCGTCGGGGATCGTCGGTCAGGTTCTCGACTCCACGCGCGGCGCGCTTCCGGGCGCGGCCGTTACGGTGACCAACGCCGGCACCAACTCGCAGCGCACCGCGGTGACCGACGCCGACGGCCGCTTCTCGATCCCGAACCTGCCGCCGGCCGTCTACCGCATTCAGGTCGAGCTCTCCGGCTTTCAATCCGTCGAGTTGAAGGACGTGCGGCTCACCAATGGCGAGATCGCGCGGCCCGCGATCACGCTCGGCCTCGCCAACGTGGCCGAGAACGTCACCGTGACGGGGCAGTCGCCGCTGCTCCAGACGGCGAACGCATCGGTGAGCCAGACGATCACGCAGAAGCAGATCGAGGATCTGCCGGTCGCGGGACGCAATCTTCTCTCCTTTGCCGCGCTCTCCGCCGGCGTCACGCCGCAGGCGTTCAACCGCGGCACGCAGTTCGGCGCCGCCGGCAGCAGCCGCAGCCAGTTCGTCACCGTCGAGGGCGGACGCGACAGCTCGACCAATTACGCGATCGACGGCGTGTACGTCCGATCGCTCAGGTTCAACAACATCTCGCTCAATCCGCCGCTCGACGCCGTGCAGGAGTTGAACGTCCTCCGAAATTCGTTCACGACCGAGTACGGCCAGGGCCAGGCCGTCGTCTCGATCGTGACGAAGTCCGGCGCCAACACGTTTTCGGGCTCCGGCTACGACTACATGCGCAACACGGCGTACGAGGCGACGAACTACTTCGGCCAGAAGACCGGCAATCGCACGCAGGCGGGCGCGACCTTCGGCGGGCCCGCGAAGAAGAACCGCGCGTTCTTCTTCGTCGGCTACGAGGCGCTGCGGACGCAGCAGGACAAGTCGTTGTTCGCGAGCGTGCCGAATCCGGCGTTCGTCGGCGGCAACTTCTCGAGCCTCGCGACGCCGATCGTCGATCCGCGCACGGGGCTGCAGTTCCCGGGCAACATCGTTCCCGCTAGCCGCATCTCGAATTTCGCGCGGGTGCTCGCGCCGACGATTCCAGCGCCGAACAACCCCGGCGCGAACAACTACCTCACGATTCAGCCGTTCAACGACGATGCGGACACGGCGACGGTCCGCAGCGATCAGACGCTCAGCGCGAAGCACAGCCTCTTCGAGCGGTTCCTGTACTACAAGGGATCGCAGGTGAACCCGAGCGCCTTCAGCTTCACCAACTTCCCGCAGGAAGGACGGAACCTCGCCGTCGGCGAGACGTGGGTGGTGTCGCAGCACGTCGTCAACGAGATTCGCGTCGGCTACAACTACGCGTATCACCTGAACTCGCCGATCAGCCTCGACGGCCGCAACTGGGTGGGCGACATCGGGCTGCGCAACCTCGCGGGCGGCGTCGATCCGATCGACTACGGCCGTCCCGGGTTCAACATCACCGGCGTCAGCGGCAACGGCGAGGGCGGCATCACGCAGGGCGCGACCGAGAACATCGTCAGCGTGTCGAACGCGACGAGCTGGGTGAAGGGAAGCCACAACATCCGGTTCGGCCTGCAGGCGCAGTATCGCCGCTACGAGCAGCTCACCGAGGTGCCGCCGCGCGGCACCTTCACCTTCAACGGGCAGTTCACGGGAAACCCGGTCGCCGATTTCCTGCTCGGGTACTGCTCGACGTGCACCGGCGCGTTCGGCAGCTCGCGCTCGTTCTACACGTCGCCGACCTTCGCGCCGTTCTTCGACGACAACTGGCAGGCGACGGCGAAGCTGACGCTGCAGATGGGGATACGCTGGGAATACCTCGGCCCGTGGCACGAGAAAAACGATCAGGAGGGATCGTTCGACGCGGCGAGCGGCAAGATCGCCTTCCACAAAGTGCCGGCGAATCTGCCCGCGCAGCTCGTGCCGCTCATCGTCAACCAGGACAACTTCTATCCCGCCGGGATCCTGCAGAAGGACTTGAACAACTGGGGGCCGCGGATCGGCGCCGCCTACACGCTCGACGACAAGACGGTCGTTCGGAGCGGGCTGGGCGTCTACTACGACAACCTCAATCTCAACGAGCTGCAGTTCTCGCGCCTCGTGCCGCCGTTCTACGGGCAGTACTCGCTGCAGCCGACGCGCACGGATCTGAGCCTGCCGGTCGACACGCTGTTCCCGGATCTGAACAACATCCCGCAGTTCCCGGCGCCGTTCTCGATGGATCCGACCAACCGCACGGCGTACACGTTCCAGTGGAACGGCAACGTGCAGCGCACGCTCGCGAACAACTACATCGTCGAGGTCGCCTACACCGCGAGCCGCAGCTACAACGAGCACAAGCGCTACAACATCAATCAGGCCGCGCCGGGGACGACGCCCATTGTGACGCGCGTGCCGTATCCAGCGTTCCAGTCGGCGATTCTCTATTCGTCCGACGCCGGATGGGCGCGCTTCCAGGGGCTGTCGCTCCGCCTCGAGAAGCGCTACTCCGGCGGCTTCTTCTTCCTCGGCAACTACCAGCTGTCGAAGAACCGCGACAACGGATCGGGAGAGGTCGAGGCGAACGACACCGCGTTCGCGACGAACCTGAACTTCGACGAATCCTACTCGCGCTACGACCAGCGGCATCGCGCGGCGGTCAGCTTCGGGTACGAGCTGCCGTTCGGGCCGGGGAAGACCTTTCTCTCGAGCGGCGGACCGGCGGCGTACATCCTCGGCGGATGGCAGGTGCAGGGCATCGTTCGCCTCGGCAGCGGGTTCCCGTTCAGCGTGACGTCGACCAACGTCTGTCAGTGCGGCTCGTTCGTCCCGCAGCGCGTGAACCTCGTCTCGGCGGGGAACCTCGGCCAGATCGACGATGGGACGGCGACGCACTGGTTCGACGCGACCGCGTACGCCGTGCCGGCGCTCGGCACGCAGGGGACCGCCGGCCGCAACACGGTTCGCGGTCCCGGCACGCAGCAGGTGAACATGTCGCTGAGCAAGCGGTTCCCGATCGGCCGCGCGCACGCGGAGTTCCGCGCGGAGGTGTTCAATCTGCTGAACCACGACAACTTCGGCACGCCGGACTCGAACATCTCGAACGCCACCGTCGGCACGATCACGACGGCCGACGACGCGCGGAACCTGCAGCTCGGGCTGCGGTTCGCGTGGTAAGGTAGCCTCGCCCTGCGGCGGCCGGCGCCGTCCGCGCCGGCCGTCGTCCTGCGCCGGCGACCCTGAAAAGGGTCGCCCTACAGCTGCGCTACAGGTATCGCGCTATAACTGTGAGCGTCCTGCTCCACGCCGCGTCCATCACGAAATCGTTCGCGGGCGCGCGCGCGCTCGCCGGCGTCTCGTTCGATCTGCACGCGGGCGAGGTGCACGCGATCGTCGGCGAGAACGGCGCGGGCAAATCGACGCTGATCAAGATTCTCAGCGGCGCCGAATCGCCGGATGCGGGATCGCTCTCGGTCGGCGGCGCGTCGATCGCCGCGCTGACGCCGCCGCTCGCGCACGCGCTCGGCATCGCGACAATCTACCAGCAGCCGTCCCTCTTTCCCGATCTCTCCGTCGCGGAGAACATCGCGCTCGCGCGCGAGCGCGGCGGCCTCTGGCGCCGCGTGCGGTGGGCCGGCTGGCGCAGCGCCGCGCGCGACGTGCTCGCGCGCCTCGGCGTCGCCATCGATCCCGATCGCCTCGTCGGGACGCTGACGATGCCCGAGCAGCAGATCGTCGAGATTGCGAAGGCGCTCGCCACCGACGCGCGCATCGTGATCATGGACGAGCCGACGGCCTCGCTGAGCGGCCGCGAGGTCGAGCGCCTGCTCGCGATCGTCGCGCGGCTGCGCACCGAAGGCGGCGGCATCGTCTACATCTCGCACCGGCTCGACGAAGTCTTCCGGGTCGCCGATCGCATCACCGTGCTCCGCGACGGCGAGGCCGTGGCGACGCGCGCCGCCGCGAGACTCGATCGCGGCGCGCTGATTCGCCTGATGGTCGGCCGCGATCTCGCCGCCGTGTTTCCGACGCGCAGCGGCGCGCCGGGACGCGTCGCGCTCGAAGTGCGAGGGCTTTCGAGCCGCGCCTCCGGCCTGCACGACGTGTCGCTCGACGTCCGCCGCGGCGAGATCGTCGGCCTCGCCGGCCTCGTCGGCTCCGGGCGCACCGAGCTGGCCGAGACGATCTTCGGCTTGCGCGCGGCGGACGCCGGCTCGCTGCGCGTCGACGGCGTCGAGGTTCGGATTCACCGGCCGGACGAGGCGATGGCGCACGGCATCGGCTACGTGCCGGAGGATCGGCGCCAGCACGGCGTGGTGCTGCCGATGGCGGTCGCGGCGAACGCCACGCTCGCGAGCCTCGATCGCGTCGCGCCGCGCGGCATGATCGACGTCGCCGCCGAACGGCGGGCGGGCGAGCGCGCGGTTCGCGATCTCGCGATCAAGACGCCGTCGATCGACGCGCCGGTCGAAGCGCTGAGCGGCGGCAATCAGCAGAAGGTCGCGCTCGCGCGGTGGCTCGCGATCGAGCCGTCCATCCTGATCCTCGACGAGCCGACGCAGGGCGTGGACGTCGGCGCGAAGGGAGAGATCCACGCGATCGTCAACCGGCTCGCCGATCGAGGCGCCGCCGTTCTCCTCATCTCCTCCGAGCTGCCGGAAGTGCTCGCGCTCGGCGACCGCGTCGCCGTGATGCGGCAGGGCGCGATTGCGGGCGTGCTGCCGCGCGCCGACGCGACCGCCGATCGCGTGATGGAGCTCGCGCTCCCCGATTCGCGGCGCGCCGACTGACGCCGATGTCTGCCGCGCACCGCCGCGAGCGTTCCGTTGCGCTGGCCATCGCCACGCTCGCCGCCGTGCTCGCCCTCGCGCGGCCTGAGTACTTCTCGCCGGAGAACCTCGTCGATCTGCTCCTCTCGAACCTCGGCGTCATGACGACGGCGATCGGGACGACGCTCGTGATCCTCACCGGCGAGATCGACATCTCGGTCGGGTCGGTCTTCGCCATCTGCAGCGTCGCCGCCGGCGCAGCCGCGGTCCGCGGCGCGCCGCTTCCCGCAGTCGCGCTCGTCGCGTGCGCGACGGGCGCCGTGCTCGGCCTGCTCAACGGCGTTCTCGTCGCCGCCGCCGGCATTCCCTCGATCGTCGTGACGCTGGCGGCGATGATCGCGCTGCGCGACGCGCTGCAGTGGACGACGCAGGGCGAGTGGATCTCCGGGCTGCCCGATCGGTTTCAATGGCTCGGGCTGACGCAGGGCACGTATCCGGCGGCGGCGGCGATCGGCGTCGCGCTGATCGCGTGCGCGGCGGCGTGGATGCTGCGCGCCTCGTTCGCCGGCCGCGCGATCTACGCCGTCGGATCGAACGCCGATGCGGCGCGGCTCGCCGGCATCCGCACCGGCCGCGTGAAGGGCGCCGTGTTCGTCGTCGGCGGCCTGCTCACGGGCGTCGGCGCACTGTTGAACGCCGTCCGCTTCCATCAGATCCCGAGCAACGGCGGCATCGGTCTCGAGATGAAGGTCATCGCGGCGGTCGTGGTCGGCGGCGCGGCGGTGACCGGCGGACGCGGCACCCTAGCGGGCACGGCGCTGGGCGTCGTGCTGCTCGGCGCGATCGGACCGGCGCTGACCTTCCTGGGCGTCAGCGCCTACTGGGAGCGCGCGCTGCAGGGCGCGATCATCCTCGCGGCGGTGGCGGGCGACGCGATCGGCGCGCGGCACGCGGCCGGCGCGCGGGCGGGCGCCGCGGCGGCGCGGGTGTAGGCTGGCGTGCGCGGCGCGCGGCGGCGCACCGAGTCGATTCTGCTCGCGTCTCTCGTCGTCGAGGTCGCGGTGTTCGGCGCCCTCGCGCCGAACTTCCTGACCGTACGCAACGCGTTCGAGATCGCGCGCCTCGGCGTCGAGCTGGGGCTGCTCGCGATCGCGATGACGCCGATCGTCGTCACGGGCGGCATCGATTTGTCGGTCGGCGCGCTGCTCGGGCTGTCGGCCGTCGTGCTCGGCGCGGCGTTTCGCGACTGGCATCTGCCGCTGGCGGCGGCGGCGGCGCTCGCGCTCGCCGTGGGCGCGGCCGGCGGGGCGCTGAACGCGCTGCTCATCGCGCGGTGGCAGATCCCGCCCCTCATCGTCACGCTCGGATCGCTGTCGCTCTTTCGCGGCATCGCGGAAGGCATCACGCAGGCGGCGGAGAACTACTCCGGGTTTCCGCCGGCGCTGCTCGCGCTCGGGCAGGGCTACGCGTGGGGCGTGGTGCCGATGCAGCTCCCGATCTTCGCCGCGGCGTTCGCGGCGTACGCCGTGCTGCTCCATCGATCCGTGGTCGGCCGCGCGCTCTACGCGATCGGGTTCGTCGGCGCCGGCGCGCGCTACGCGGGGATTCGCGTCGAGCGCCGCGTGGGGCTCGTCTATCTGCTCTCGGGCGTGATGGCGGGCCTCGCCGCGGTCGTCTACGTCGCGCACCTCGGCCAGGCGCGATCGGACGCCGGCACGGGGTACGAGCTCGACGCGATCACCGCGGTCGTACTCGGCGGCGCGTCGGTGTTCGGCGGCCGCGGAACGATGTGGGGCACGCTGCTCGGCCTGACCGCGATCACCGTGCTGCAGAATGGGCTGCACCTCGCAGCGTTTCCCGCCGAGCTCGCGGGCGTGCTGACGGGCGCGCTGCTCGTCGCAACGATCGCCGTCGACGGATGGAGCAGCCGGCCGCGCCGGGCGCGCGCCGCGGTCATCGACGAAGAGGTGCCCGTGAAGAACAGCCAGGTCGCGATTCTGTGCGCCGCGATCATCGCCGGCGCGTTGATCGTCGCCGCGACGAATGTGTGGCTCGTGCGATCGATTGGGCGCGAGCCGGCGCGCGCGCCGACGCCGGCCGCGTCGGCCGGCCATCGCCCCGTCATCGGGATGATGCCGAAGGCGAAAGGCGATCCGTATTTCGTCAGCTGCCGCGTCGGCGCGGAGGAGGCGGCGCGCGAGCTCGGCGTCGAGTTGATCTGGGACGGGCCGTCGAGCCTCGACGCCGCGAAGCAGAACGAGATCGTCGAGGACTGGATCACGCGGAAGGTCGACGTCATCGCCGTGGCGGTGGAGAACCGCGCGGCGATTTCCACCGTGCTGAACAAGGCGCGGCAGCGCGGCATCCGCGTGCTGACGTGGGACGCGGACGCCGAGCCGGACGCGCGCGATTTCTTCGTGAACCAGGCGACGCCGCAGGGCATCGCCGTCGCGCTGACCGACGAGGCGGCGCGGCTGCTCGGCGGCCGCGGCGCGTTCGCGATCGTCACCGGCGCGCTGAGCGCGGCGAACCAGAACGAGTGGATCCGGTTCATCCGCGCGCGCGTCGCCGAGGCGCACCCGCAGTTGACGATTTCAACGATCCGCCCGAGCGACGACGACCGCGACAAGGCGTTTGCCGAGACGCAGACGATCATGAAGGTGCATCCCGACGTGCGGCTCGTGATGGCGATCTCCGCGCCGGCGGTTCCGGGCTCGGCGGAGGCGGTCCGGCAGGCGGGCCGGACCGACGTCAACGTGATCGGCTTGTCGCTGCCGAACATCAACAAGCCGTACGTGCACAGCGGCGTCGTGCAGACGGTCGTGCTGTGGAACACGCGCGATCTCGGGTACCTCACGGTGTACGCCGGCGCGCTCGCGGCGGGCGGCGGCCTCACCGCCGGCGCGCATTCGCTGCAGGCCGGCCGGCTCGGCGCGATCGACGTGCGCGGATCGGAGATCGTCCTCGGGCCGCCGCTGCTGTTCAACAAGAGCAACATCGATCGGTTCGACTTCTGAGCTAAGAGTGGTTTTCAAGGCGTTTCAAAACGCAGACGTAGGGCGACCCTTTCAGGGTCGCCTGGCGAGGCTGAAAGCCTCGCCCTACACGTTTTGAAACGTGGTCTCAATCGAATCCAATCAAGGAGCGCGCACATGAAGTTGTCGATTCGCGACATCGCCGCGGCGTGCACGGGCGTCGTGCTCGTCGGGCTCGTCGGTCAGCTGACGGCGTTCCCCGCTCGCGACGGCCAGGCGGGCCGCGGCGGCGGCTCGAACTTTCGCGAGCCCGATCCGATCGACTTCGCGGACCACACCGGCTTCGCGTCGATCTTCGACGGCGCGACGCTCGGCGGCTGGGACGGCGATCGCAGCGTGTGGCGAGTCGAGGACGGCGCGATCGTCGGCGAGTACACGCGCGACCAGAGCGGACGCAACAGCTACATCTCGTTCCACGGCGGCGCCGAGCGCGGCGTGTTCAGGGATTTCGATCTGAAGCTCGAGATCAAGGTCGAGAACGGCGGCGGCAGCGGCATCCAGTACCGCAGCCAGGTGGGGCTGCCGTGGCGGCGCGCCGCGCCCGACGATCCGTCGATCAACCTCGCGTGGATGATGACCGGGCCGCAGGCGGATTTCTGGTATCCGGTCTCGCCGCGCGCGCACGTCTACACCGGCCAGTTCTACTCGGAGAACACGCCGGCCGGGATCATCGCGTGGCGCGGACAGGTCGTCAACAGCGCGCCGGGAGCCGCGCCGCGGCTCGTCGGCACGATCGGCGACAGGTCCGCGCTTGGCGGCTACGTCCGCATCAACGACTGGAATCAGTACCTCGTCGTGGCGCGCGGAGGGACGTTCCTCCACGTCATCAACGGCCAGCTCATGGCGGTGTTCGTCGACGACGATCGGACGTCGGTGCACAACCGGCCGGGGCTGTTCGGCATCGAGATCGAGGGGAAGCCGTGTAAGGTGTCGGTTCGAAACGTGTGGGCGAAGCGGGTTCCGTCGTGAAGGAGGACGATTGAGTCGATACGTGATGCTGGCGCTCGGGGGCGCGATCGGGGCGATTGCCCGCTATCAGGTTGCCGCAATGGTGCAGGCGCGCGTGCCGGTCGGATTTCCATACGGCACATTCGTCGTCAACGTCAGCGGATGCCTGATCATGGGGTTCGTGACGCCGCTGCTCACCGAACGGCTGGGCGTGCATCCAAACTGGCGCTATCTCATCCCGATCGGGTTCGTCGGCGCGTACACGACCTTCTCGACCTTCGAGCTCGAGACCTTCCGCGCCGTGTCGGAGGGCGCGTGGCCATTCGCCGCGGCGAACGTGATCGGCAGCTGCGCCGCCGGATATCTCGCGCTGTGGGCCGGCTTCGTGGCCGCCCGCGTGATGTAGGGAACCGACGTCATGTTGAAGCAGGGCCCCGCAAAGAAAGTGACCGTGTTCCTGGGCGAGGACGCCCACCATCGCGGCGAGCCGCTGTATCTGGCGGTGCTGAATTTCCTCTTCTACCACGGCGTCGCCGGCGCTACCGTGACCAAGGGGGTCGCCGGATTCGGATCGCACCACCGGATCCACAGCACGCGAATCCTCGAGATCAGCGAGAATCTGCCGATCAAGGTCGAGTTCGTCGAGGAGGCCGCCAAGCTCGACGCGATCCTCCCGAAGCTCGTGGACATGGTGCGTCCCGGGCTCGTCGAGATGCAGGACACCACGATCGTCACTGCGTCGTCGGGCGACGAGGTCCGCCCGCGCCTGCCGCACGCGGCGCTCACGGGCAAGGCGAAGCTCGTGAGAATCTTCATCGGCGAGAGCGATCGGTGGCGGGGCAAGCCGCTGTACGACGCGATCGTCGAGAGCCTGCGGACCAACGATATCGCCGGCGTCACGGTCTATCGCGGCATCTGCGGCTACGGCGCGCACCGGCGGTTCCACAAAGAGAAGCGCCTCGCGCTGTCGAGCGACCTGCCGATCATCCTGTCGGTCGTGGACCAGGAGGCGAAGATTCTCGCCTACCTGCCGATCCTCGAGCAGATGGTCGACGAGGGGCTCGTCGTGCTGTCCGACGTCGACGTCATCAAGTACACGCACCGCCTCGAAGAACCGGCCGGATAGAAGGGAGCGCTCGATGCTGAACGGCCGGGCGAAGATGATCCGCATTCATTTCGGCGAAGACGATCGCTGGGAAGGCAAGCCGCTGTACGAGGCGATTGTGGAAGAGGCGCGGCGCATGGATCTCGCGGGCGCGACGGCGTACCGCGGCATCGAGGGCTACGGGGCGAGTAGCCGCATCCACAAGAAGCACGCCTTCGTTTCGTCGGATCTGCCGATCATGGTCGCCGTGATCGACACCGAAGAGAACATCGCGCGCTTCCTGCCCGTCGTCGAACAGATGGTCGCCGACGGGCTGATCGCGATCTCGGACGTCGAAGTCATCCGGTACACGCACCGCGACGCGAATTCTTGACCTCGGCCGCTGCGCGGTGTATGTAGAGCGCGTCTCAAAACCGCACGTAGGGCGGTTTTGAAACGCGCTCGTTCGTCCACCATCAAGCGAGGGCGGTCATGAGGCGGACTCCAGCGGCGGTTCTCATCCTGACGATGATCGGCAGCACTTTCGCGAGCGCGCAGGATCCCGCGCGCGCCGATGCGCGCCCGACGAAGAATCCGCTCGAGGGCAACGCGTTCGCGATCGGCAACGGCCGCGCGATGTTCCGCAACCGGTGCGCCGGCTGCCACGGCCCTGACGCGCGCGGCTATCTCGGCCCCGATCTCACGGCGTTCTGGAACGCCGGCGGCACCGACGATCGCATGTTCGACATCGTCCGGCGCGGCGTGCCGGGCACGGAGATGATCGGCGCCGACGCGCAGCGCGTGCTCGACAAGGAGATCTGGCAGGTCCTCGCCTACATCCGTACGCTGAGCGCCGTGCCGCCGCCCTCGCCGACGGGCGACGTCGCCAGCGGCGAGCGGATCTTCAGAACCAACTGCAGCAGCTGCCACGTCGTCAACGGACGCGGCGGGCAGCTCGGCCCCGATCTCTCGCGCATCGGATCGGCGCGGCCGCGCGCGGGGCTGCTTGCGAAAGTGCGCGGCACGACGGCGTTCACCAGGCCGGGCTACGAGGCGGTGACGCTCGTGACGCGCAGCGGCGACCGCATCCGCGGCGTGCGGAAGAACGAGGACGAGTTCTCGGTCCAGATCATGGACACGCGCGAGCGGCTGCAAGGCTATCTCAAGGCGAATCTCGCCGAATACACGACCGACAAGCAGTCGCTGATGCCGGTCTACGGTCCCGATCGGCTGGGCGACAAGGACGTCGACGATCTGCTGCGGTATCTCACGAGCCTGCGCGGAACGCAGGCGACGCGGTCGTCGTCGCAGCACGAGTGAGCCTGCACGCGGCCGGCGGGGGCAGCCCTGAAGGGCTGCGCTCCCGTCGAATCAATTCGTAGCGGGGGAGGAATCATGCGCGCGGTGATGATCCGAATCGGTCACGCGACACTCGCTGCAGCTGCACTGTCGTTCGCCTGGCCGCTCGCGGCGCAGCAGGCGGCGCCCGCGCAGGTGACGCCGCAGGATCTGCGCGACGGGTTGAAGAACCCGACGCGCTGGATCACCTACGGCGGCGACTACGGCAACCATCGCAATAGTCCTCTCACGCAGATCACGCCGGCGAACGTGAATCGCCTCACCGCGCAGTGGCAGTTCCAGACCGACACGCTCGGCAAGTTCGAGGCGGCGCCGCTCGTGCTCGACGGCGTCGTCTACGTCACCGGCCCGCTCGACACGGGCTGGGCGATCGACGCGCGCACGGGCCGCCAGATCTGGCGCTACCGCCGCGACCTGCCGCAAGGGCTCATCGCCTGCTGCGGCCTCGTCAACCGCGGCTTCGGCGTGCTCGGCGATCGCCTCTTCAAGACGACGCTCGACGCGCACGTCGTCGCGATCAGCCGCAAGACCGGCGCGATCGAGTGGGACACGCCGATGGAGAATTTCCGCCACGGCTACAGCGGCACGACCGCGCCGCTCGTCGTGAAGGACAAGGTGATCGTCGGCGTCGCCGGCGCCGAGTACGGCGTGCGCGGCTTCATCGACGCGTACGACGCGCAGACCGGCAAACAGGCGTGGCGCTTCTACACGACGGCGGGCCCCGAGGATCCGGGCCACGGCACGTGGCGCGGCACCGATGCGAAGGCGTGGGAGCACGGCGGCGGATCGATCTGGGTGCCGGGCGCGTACGATCCGGAGCTGAATCTCGTCTACTGGGGCACCGGCAACGCGGGTCCCGACTACAACGGCCTCGAGCGCGAGGGCGACAATTTATATACGGCGTCGATCGTTGCGCTCGACGCCGACACCGGCAAGCTGCGCTGGCATTATCAGTTCACGCCCCACGACATCTGGGACTACGACTCGACGCAGATGCCGGTGCTCGCCGACATCACGATCGCCGGCGAGCCGCGCCCCTCGACGGGCTCGGGGCGCACTGAGCCCGCCGAAGTGCGCAAGGTCGTCCTCTTCGCCAACCGCAACGGCTTCTTCTACGTGCTCGATCGCGCGACGGGCAAGCTGATTCGCGGCAAGCCGTTCATTCAGACGACGTGGGCGAAGGAGATTCGCGCCGACGGGCGGCCGATGCTCCTGCCCAACAGCGTGCCGAGCGACGAGGGGACGAAGGTGTGTCCCGATCAATCGGGCGGCACGAACTGGATGCCGCCGTCCTACGATCCATCGCTCGGCCTGTTCTTCGTCACGGCGCGCGAGTCGTGCGGCATCTTCTTCACGTGGAAGGACGACTACAACCCGGGCGACGCGTTTCGCGGCGGCGCGGTGCAGCGGATGGGCGAGACGCAGTTCAGCGCGCTGCGCGCGATCGACGTCGCGACCGGCGAGCGCCGGTGGGAATTCCCGTACACCGCGCAGTCGTGGGCGGGCGTGCTGTCGACGGCGTCAGGGCTCGTCTTCGCCGGCGGATCCGGCAATGTGATGGCCTTCGACGCGAAGACGGGCAAGAATCTCTGGCACTTCCAGAGCGGCTCGTCGCTCTACGCCGGCGCAATCACCTACATGGTCGACGACAAGCAGTACGTGCTGATGCCCGCCGGCACGACGCTGACCGCGTTTGCGCTGGCGGAGTTCTGATTTCTCACGGCAGCGTGTAGACGACGAGCGTGTCGGTCGCGACGATCGCGACGTACTGTTTGCCGTCCTTCCCCTGATACGTCATCGGATCGGCGTTGCCGCGTCGATCGAGCTTCGTCGTCCACAGCTCGCGGCCGCTCTTTGCGTCGAGCGCGCGGAAGCGGTTGTCGTCCGTGCCGGCGACGAACACGAGGCCGCCGTCGGTGGCGATCGGTCCCGCGACGAGCGGCCGCCCGGTATTCTGCTTCGCCGCCGGTAACTGCTCGGTGATTCCGAGGCGCGTCTGCCACGCGACGTCGCCCGTCGCCGCGTCGATCGCCGTCAGCCGTCCCCACGGCGGCTTCTGACACGGCCAGCTGACGCCGTCGATGCGGACGTCGAAGATACCGCGGCCCGCCGGCCGCTCCGGCGCCGCCTTGTCGAACGACACGAGCGAGCCGTCCTTGCTCTCCATCCATCCGAGCGCGCCGACGTCCTGGCTCGCGACGAAGACGTAGCCGAGCCGCGGCGCGTACGCGGTGCCGCCCCAGTTCGCGCCGCCGAGACCGCCCGGAAAGACGAGCGCCGTCTTCGGCGCCGCGCCCGGCGCGCGATACGCCCACGGCGTGAACGGGCCGGCGTTGTAGACGCCGTCCTTCTCGACGATCTCGCGGCACGCCGCCGCGTGCTCCGCGGTCGTGTCCGATTCGGTGACGAGATCCGCCGCCTTGTAGTCGTTGCGCGCGATCGGCGCCGGCTTCACCGGGAACGGCTGCGTCGGAAACGCGTGTTCGCCGGGCACGTCGCTCTTCGCGACGGCGCGCTCTTCGACGCCGAAGATCGGCTGGCCCGTCTCGCGGTTCAGCACGTAGACGTAGCCCGATTTCGTCGTCAACGCGAGCGCCGGAATCGTGCGCCCGCCGCGCGCGATGTCGAACAGCCCCGGCGGCGCCGGCGGATCCGCGTCCCACAGATCGTGATGGATCGTCTGAAAGTGCCAGCGGTACCTTCCCGTCGCGATGTCGAGCGCGACGACGGAGTTGCCGAACAGATTCGCGCCTTCGCGATCGCCGCCGTACGCGCCGGGGATCGGCGACGCGAGCGGCACGTAGAGCAGGCCGCGCGCGGCGTCGACGGTGAAGTAGAACGGCCACGCGTTCACGCCGAGCCGATCCTTCCAGCTGTCGCCCTTCCACGTGTCGTGGCCCGGCTGATTCGGCTGCGCGACGGAAGTGAACTCCCACACCTTCGCGCCGGTGCGCACGTCGAACGCGCGCGGGTTCCCGACGCCGCCGATGGCGCCCGGCGGCGTGTTCGCCCCGACGACGATGACGCGGTCGTGGATGAACGGCACCGAGTTGTACGGCACCGTCATGTCCACTTCGCCGTCGCGGCCGAAGCTGCGCTCGAGCGCGCCCGTCTTCGCATCGAGCGCGATCAACCGGCGTCCCGCGGTGAACACGATGCGCGGCGCGTGCTCGCCGTCGCCCGGCCAGTAGGCGACGCCGCGGCGCGACGGCGCGCCGCCAGAGACGTCGTGCTGCCACACCTCTTTTCCCGTCTCCGGCTCCAGCGCGACGACGCGGTTGGCGGCCGCGAGATACATCACGCCGTTGACGACGATCGGCGTCGCCTCGGAATTGGGTCCGCCCGCGCCGCCGCGGCCGGTTGCCGGCGCAGGCGTCGCGCTCTGAAGCGAATACGTCCAGGCTCGGCTCAGCTTTGCGACGTTGCCGGCCGTGATCTGCGCAAGCGCCGAGTGGCCCGTGCCGGCCGCGTCGTGGCGGAACATCGGCCAGTCGGCGTCGCCGCGCGGTGCACGCGTCTGCACGACGCCGCGCGCCGAGGCGAGAAAGACCGGCGCCAGCAGGGCGGCCGCGAGCGCTGTGATGCGAGGACGCATGTCGAGTCCGCCTCCTTTACTTCTCGTGAACGCATCGGGCAAAATGACGCCGGAGGTTGCCCGAGGGCATGCGCGCGCCGCTTTCTGCGCTCTTCGTCGCCGGCTGCCTCGCGTGGCTGTCGGAGACTCCAACGCGCGCGCAGCAGACGCCCGCGCCGTCCGCGGCGCCTCTCCGCGCGGCCCTCGACACCTACTGCGTCGGCTGCCACAACGAACGCCTGCGGACCGGCGGTCTGACGCTCGACAGTGTCGACCCGGCCGCGGCTGGCGTCAATCCCGAGTTGTGGGAGCGCGTGATCGCCAAGCTGCGCGCCGGCTCGATGCCGCCGCCGGGCAGGCCGCGTCCCGACGCCGCGACGTATCATGCGCTCGCCGCCGCACTCGAGGATGCGATCGATCGCGAGTGGCTTCGTCATCCTCCGGCAGCGCGAATCAGCGCCGTCCATCGTCTGAACCGCACCGAGTACAACCACGCGATTCGCGATTTGTTTGCGTTCGACGCGGCGAGCGTCGACGTGACGCCGCTCCTGCCGGGCGACGAGACAGCGGACGGCAGCTTCGACAACTTCGCCGATTCGCTGTCGATCTCGCCGGCGCATCTCGAGCGCTACCTGTCGGTCGCGCGCCAGGTCACGCGGCTCGCCGCCGGCCTGCCGCCGGCGCGGCCCGGCGTCGCGACGTTCGAGATTCCGCTGCATGTCGTGCAGGACGATCGGCAGAGCGAAGATCTGCCGTTCGGATCGCGGGGCGGGATCTCGATCCACTACGACTTCCCGGTCGACGGCGAGTACGTCGTCAAGGTGCGCCTGCAGCGGCAGTATCAGGACTACATCAAGGGCATGGGATGGCCGCAGCAGCTCGACGTGCGGCTCGACGGCCGGCTGCTGAAGCGGTTCACGGTCGGCGGCGACGCGAAGGGGCGTCCGGCTGCGTCGAGCTATGCGGGCGACGGCGAGCCGGGATTCGCCGGCGACGACTCGTGGGAGAAGTACATGCAGGTCGGCGCCGACGCGGGCCTCGAGGTGCGCGCGCCGGTCGGCGCCGGCTCGCACGTCGTCGGCGTGTCGTTCGTGAGAGAGCTGTGGGAGCCGGAGGGTCTGCCGCAGCCGCTGCAGCGCGGGCGCGTGATTACGGACGACAACGTCTACATGGGCTACGCGAGCGTCGGGGCGGTGCAGATCGGAGGTCCGTACAAGAACTCGGGACCGCCGAAGGACACGCCGTCGCGGCGCGCGATCTTCGTCTGCGAGCCGGCGAGCGCCGCCGACGAGAAGCCGTGCGCCGAAAAGATCCTCTCGAGGATGGCGCGCCTCGCGTATCGGCGTCCGGTGCGCGCGGCCGACGTCAGGACGCTGACCGGCTTCTTCGAGTCGCGCCGCCTCGAGGGCGGCGATTTCCACGAAGGCATTCAGTTCGCGCTCGAGCGGATGCTCGTCGATCCCGACTTCCTCCTGCGCGTCCATGCGCCGTCGTCCGATCCGCGGACGCGCGACGTCGAGCTCGCGTCGCGGCTGTCGTTCTTCCTCTGGAGCAGCATTCCGGACGATCGGCTGCTGGCGCTCGCCGAGCGCGGCGAGCTCTCCAGCGCGCCGGTCGTCGAGCGCGAAGTGCGGCGCATGATCGCCGACCCGCGCGCGATCGATTCGCTCGCGGACGACTTCGCGGCGCAGTGGCTCAACCTGCGGCGCGTCGACGAAGTGGTGGTCGATCCCGAGCGCTATCCGAACTACGACCTGAGCCTGATGCAGGCGCTGCGCCGCGAGACGGAGCTCTTCGTCGCGAGCACGATCCGCGAGAACCGGAGCGTCGTCGATCTGCTCGACGCGAACTACACGTTCGTGAACGAGCGTCTCGCGCGCCATTACGGGATCCCCGACGTGTACGGCAGCCGCTTCCGCCGCGTCGCGCTGCCGAACCACGATCAGCGCGGCGGCCTGCTCGCGCAGGGCGCGCTGCTGGCGACGACGTCGTATCCCGATCGCACGTCGCCGGTGCTGCGCGGAAAATGGCTGCTCAACAACATCTTCGGCCTGCCGGTGCCGCCGCCGCCGCCGGGCGTCGACACGAACCTCAACGACAAGCCGGGCGCGCGCCCGGCGTCGATTCGCGAGCGGCTCGCCGAGCACCGCAAGAACCCGTCGTGCAGCAGCTGCCACTCGACGATCGATCCGCTCGGGTTCGCGCTCGAGAACTTCGACGTGATCGGCGGCTGGCGCACGATCGACGAATCGGGGCATGCGGTCGACGCGCACGGGACGACGACGAGCGGCGCGACGATCGATGGCCTCGCGGGGCTGCGCGCGGCACTGCTCGCGCAGCCCGAGCAGTTTCCGCGCACGCTGACCGAGAAGCTGCTCGCCTACGCGCTCGGCCGCAGGCTGGAATACGCCGATCGTCCGGCGGTGCGGAAGATCGTGCGCGACGCGGCGCCGGGCGGCTACAGGTGGTCGGACATCATTCTCGGGATCGTGAACAGTCCAGCGTTCAGGAATTGATATGAGCTTCCTCACGACGAAGCCGCTGCCGCGGCGGACGGTGCTGCGCGGCCTGGGCGCGACGCTCGCGCTGCCGATGCTCGACGCGATGGTGCCGGCCTTCTCGCTGCGCGCGCGCGCCGCGGCGGCGCCGGTGCACCGCTTCCAGACCTTCTACGTGCCGAACGGCATGGCGATGGAGCACTGGCTGCCGAAGACGGAGGGCGCGGCGTTCGAGCTGACGCCCATCCTGGAGCCGCTCGCGGCGTACCGCAGCCAGATGCTCGTGCTCTCGGGCATCAAGGCGAACTGGAACTACATCCACGCCGGCGCGTCGGGATCGTTTCTGACGGGCACCGCGCGCGGCGGCCGCAACGAGATCGAGATCGTCGCCGACGTCTCGATCGATCAGCTGCTCGCGCGGCACTTCGCGAGCGAGACGCAGCTGCCCTCGCTCGAGCTGTCGATGGACGTGCCCGCCAACGCGGGCGCGTGCACGGGGAACCTGAGCTGCGTCTACACGCACACGCTGTCGTGGCGCAGCCCGACGCAGCCGCTGCCGATGGAGTGGAATCCGCGCGCGGTGTTCGAGCGGCTGTTCGGCGACAGCGGCAGCACGGACTGGAAGGCGCGCGAGGCGCGGCTGCGGCAGCGCAAGAGCATTCTCGACTCGGTGACCGACAAGCTCGCGAGCCTGCGCCGCGATCTCGGCGCCGGGGATCGCACGAAGATCGACGAGTACAGCGACGCGGTGCGCGACGTCGAGCGGCGGATCGACAAGGCGGAAGAGCAGTCGGACCTCGAGCTGCCGACGCTCGAGCAGCCGCAGGGCGCGCCGCCGGTGTTCGAGGATCACCTCGCGCTGATGCTCGACCTGCAGCTGCTCGCGTTCCAGTCCGATCTGACGCGCGTCATCAGCTTCATGATCGGCAAGGAGCAGAGCGCGCGGCCGTACCCGCAGATCGGCGTGCCCGAGGCGCACCATCCGCTGTCGCATCACAACGACGTGCCGGAGATCATCGCGCACATGTCGAAGATCAACCGGTATCACACGCAGCTGTTCTCGCAGTATCTCGCGAAGCTCGGCGCCACGCGCGACGGCGACGGCTCGCTGCTCGACCACGTCACGATCCTCTACGGTTCGGGCATCTCGAACAGCACGCGCCACTCCGGCGACAACCTGCCGCTGCTCGTGGTCGGCGGCGGCTCGGGGACGATCAAGGGCGGCCGGCACCTCGCGTACGCGAACAAGCCGACGATGGCGAACCTGCTCGTGACGCTGATGGACAAGATGGGCGTGCCGGTCGAGAAGATCGGCGGCAGCACCGGCAAGCTGCCGCTGGACACGCTGTCGGGCGTGTGATGTCAACCACAGAGACACGGAGACACGGAGCCGCACGCCGTCGACGATTCGACGGGTCGGCCTGCGCAGCAGGCCGACTGGCGGTGGCCACGGATCGTGCGCACGAACAACATTCCGGGATGTCGAGGTTGCTCGTGCGCACGGTCCGCGGTCACCGCGCGTCGCTTCGCGACGCCCGTCGAACCGTCGTCGCTCTCTGTGTCTCGGTGTCTCTGTGGTTATCCGCCGCGGCCGCCGCGGAGCGCGCTCCACTCCTCGACGCCGCGAAGAACGGCGACGCCGAAGCGGTCCGCGCGCTGCTGCAGAAGAAGGTGGACGTCAACGCCGCCGAGGGCGACGGCACGACCGCCCTGCATTGGGCGAGCTACCGCGACGATCTCGAGAGCGTCGACCTCCTGATCCGCGCCGGCGCGCGCGTCAACGCGGCCACCGATCTCGGCGTCACGCCGCTGTGGAACGCGAGCGTCAACGCGAGCGAGCCGATGGTGCGCCGGCTCCTGCAGGCGGGCGCCGATCCGAACGCCGCGCTCCTCGCGGGCGAGACGCCGGTGATGGCTGCCGCGCGATCGGGCAGCCCCGCCCTCGTCGAGCTGCTCGCGGCGAAGGGCGCGAACGTGAACGCGCACGGCGCGCGCGGCCAGACGGCGCTCATGTGGGCCGTCGCGCAGCATCATGCCGACGTCGTGAAGGCGCTTGTCGCACACCGCGCCGACGTGCGCGCGCGGTCGGACGTCTGGACCGAGGTGATGGCGGTGCCCCCGCACGGCCATCTCGACTACAACCGCGCGATCCCGCACGGCGGCGATACGGCGCTGATGTTCGCCGCGCGCGTCGGCGATCTCGCGTCGGCGCGTCTGCTCATCGCGGCCGGCGCGAACGTCGACGACGCTGACGCGTGGGGCGTGAGCGCGACCACGCTCGCGGCGCACGCCGGCCATCGCGACCTCGTCGAACTCCTGCTCGATCACGGCGCGAACGCCGTCGCCGCCCGCGCCGGCTTCTCCGCGCTGCACGCGGCGATCATGCGCCGCGACGAACGGATGGTGAGCGCGCTCCTCGCGCACGGCGCCAGCGTGAACGCGCCGCTCGAGAGCTGGACGCCGACGCGCCGCTCGTCGAAGGATTTCCACTTCAGCCCCGAGCTCGTCGGTGCGACGCCCCTCTGGCTCGCGGCGCGGTTCGGCGGTCCCGACGTCATGCGCCTCCTCCTGGAGCACGGCGCCGACCCGCTCTTCGTTCACCACGGCGACCATGTCGTCGAGAGCCGCGGCGGCACCGGATTCCAGCACCGCAAGGACGCGACGACGACGTTGATGGCGGCCGTCGGCATGGGCGGCGGCGACGCGTGGGTGCAGCCGGAGCGCGGCGAGCGCGAAGCGCTGGCGCTCGGCGCCGTGAAGCTGGTCGCCGAGCTCGGCGTCGACGTCAACGCCGCGAACCTCGACGGACGCACGGCGCTCGATGCCGCGAAAGCGCTGAAGTACCAGTCGGTCGTCGACTATCTCGTCGAAAAGGGCGCCCGCTCGGGAACGAAGTAGCGGCCATCGACGCGGTATATAGTGGCCGACCTCCATGGGTGCCTCCGGATCCGGGCGTCGGCGAGGCAGTCGGCATCGTGCGGCGTTGGCGTGCGCGTCGATGCTCGCGCTCGGCGCATGCCGTCACGCGCCCGCGCCGCGCCCGCCCACCACCGTCCGCATCTCCACCGGCACGCCCGGCGGCGGCTTCTATCCGGTCGGTGAAGGGCTCGCGCGCGCGTACGCGCAATCGATGCCCGACGTGAAGGTCGAGATCCACCCGACCGCCGGCGCGGTGACCAACCTCGAGGCGATTCAGCGCGGCGACGCCGATCTCGGGTTCGCGTTCGCCGACGTCGCCTACATCGCATTCGTCGGCCGGCTCGAGGGCGCGTCGCGGCCATTCGATCGGCTGCGCGGCGTCGCCGTCCTGCAGCTCACGCCGGTGCACCTCGTCGTCGGGCGCGACCGCGCGATCCGCGACGTCAAGGATCTGCGCGGCCGGCGCATCGGCGTCGGGCCGCCGGGCAGCGGCACCGCGTTGACCGCCGGCCTGATCCTCCACGCGTTCGGCATCGAACCGGCGGCGGTGCACAGCGAGATGCTGCCGTTCAACGAGGCGGCGCGGCGGCTCGTCGACGGGACGATCGACGCGATGTTCGACAACGCGATCTTCCCGGCGGACTCGGTGCGGATGGCGACCGGCGCGGGCGCGCGGCTGATGCCGCTGACCGGCACGGCGATCGAGCGCCTCCGCCACGAATATCCGTTCCTGCGCGCGACGGTGATCCCGCGCGGCACGTATCCGCATCTGACCGCCGGCGTACACACGATCGGCGTCGACAGCGTGCTCGTGTGCCGCAGCGGGCTCGACGAGAGCCTCGTGTACGACCTCACGCGGCGGTTCTTCGACGCGCTGCCGTCGCTCTCCTCGTCGCAGGACGCGCTGCGGTTCATCGACCTCGAGCAGGCGCCCGCGATGCCGATTCCGCTGCACGAGGGCGCCGCGCGGTACTACCGCGAGCGGGAGCTGCTGCAGTGATGCGGCCGCGCGTCCGCTGGGGCGCCGGCTGGATGGCCGCCGGCGTGTGCGTGTCGGTCGCGATGCTCACGTGGTTCGGCTATCGCGCCGTCCGCGAGTGGCAGCGCAGCTCGGCGCTGCTCGTCGAGCGCCGCGCCGAGCAAGGCGCCGAGCTCCTCGTCACCGCGCTGACGCGCGACATGCGCGCGGTGCAGAAGTCGGTGCTCTCCTCGCCGGACTGGAACGCGTTCATGCTCGATCCGCCGTACGACGTCAGCAGCGTCGTCGCCGGCGCGTTCGCGCGCTATCCGTATCCCGAGTCGTTCTTCGCCGCGCGCGGCATCGTCACGCCGACGTCGGTCGTCTTCTTCACGCGATCCGATCGGCCGCCGGCGTGGATGGACGAGGTGGACGCCGCGAACCGCTTTCCCGTGACGGTGCACGGCGACGCGAGCGTCGCGTCGCTCATCGTGAGCAGAATCGGCATCGACGTCGCGCACGCGCGCCGCTTCTCGGTGTTCCAGCTGGTGATTCAGGGCACGCCGTATCAGGTGATCGCGCGGCTGCTGTACCGCGATCCGTTCCGCGAGGAGCTGGAAGGCGTGTTCGGCTTCATGGTGAGCCTGCCGTGGGTGCGCGAGCACTATTTCCCCGAGCTCACCAGCCAGGTCGCGCGGATCGGCGGCGCGGCGTCGGGGCTGGCGCTCTCGGTCGTCGACGAGCAGGGACGGGTTATCGCGCGGACGCAGAACGCCGGCCCCGACAGCCCGACGAGCGTCCGCCTGTTCCCGGTGATCTTCTTCGATCCGCTGCTCGTGGCGCTCGACCGTCCGAGCGATCTGCCGAACGCGCAGTGGGCCGTCCGCGTGAGCGCCGCCGCCGATCCCGCGCTGGCGGCGGCCATCTCGGGCGCCGACCGCACGCTGATGATCGCGGCGCTCGCCGCGGTCTCGCTGGCGTTCGGCTTCGTCCTCAGCGCGCGCGCCGTCCGCGCGAGCGCGAGCCTCGCCGAGATGCGATCGGAGTTCGTCTCCACCGTCACGCACGAGCTCAAGACGCCGATCGCCGCGATCCGCGCCGTCGGCGACACGCTCGTCTCTGGCCGCGTGAGCACGCCGGAGGGGCAGCGCGAGTACGCGCAGATGGTCGTGCAGGAATCGAAGCGGCTGACGCGCCTGGTCGACAACCTGCTGGCGCTCTCGCGCATCACCGACGTCACCAACGTGTACTGCTTCGAGCCGGTCGCCGTCGACGCGCTCGTCGACGACGTGCTGCAGGACTTCCGGCAGCAGCTGGCGGCCGGCGCGTTCGAGACGCAAGTCGACATCGCGGCCGATCTGCCGCCGGTCGGCGCCGATCGCATGGCGATCGGCCTGATGCTCGAGAACCTGGTCGACAACGCGATCCGCTACTCGCCCGGCCGGCGGCGGCTGCGGATCGCCGCGCGCCGCGAGGGCGCGCATGCCGTGGTGCTCGAGGTGAGCGACGAGGGCCGCGGCATCCCGCCCGACGAGATCGATCTGGTCACGCGCCGGTTCGTGCGCGGGCGCCACGCGCCGCAGGGCGGCAGCGGCCTCGGGCTCGCCATCGTGAAGCGCATCGTGCGCGATCACGGCGGGCAGCTCGAGATCCGCAGCACCGTGGACGCCGGCACGACCGTCGCCGTGACGCTCGCGGCACAGGCAGAGGATGAACAAGCGGATTCTCGTCGTTGAGGACGATGCGGCGCTCGCGCGGGTGCTGCGCGACAACCTGACCTTCTGCGGGTTCGACGTCACCTGCGTCGCCGACGGCGACGCGGCGCTCGCGACCGCGCGCCAGGTGGCGCCCGATCTCGTCGTGCTCGACGTCATGCTGCCCGGGACCAACGGCTTCGATCTGTGCAGCGTGCTGCGGCAGGGCAGCCGCGCGCCGATCATCATCCTCACCGCGCGCAGCCAGAAGGCCGACAAGCTTCGCGGCCTGAACCTCGGCGCCGACGACTACATCACCAAGCCGTTCGACCTCGAGGAGTTCCTCGCGCGAGTCCAGGCGGTGCTCCGGCGCGCGCGGCCGTCGATGGAGCAGCTCACCCTCGGGCCGGTGACGATCGACTTCCGGTCGCAGCACGCGACGCGCGGCGGCCGCACGCTGCACCTCACGCACCGCGAGTTCGAGCTGCTCCAGTACCTGGCCGAGCGCCAGGAGCGCGTCGTCCACCGGAGCGAGCTGCTGCGCGAGGTGTGGGGCTACCTCGACGTGCCGAGCACGCGGTCGGTCGACCACGCGATCGCGCGGCTGCGGAAGAAGATCGAGGCCGACGCGCACCACCCGCGCTTCATCCACACCGTGCACGGGGACGGCTATTGCCTGACGCCGGCCGGCGCGCAGAGCGGCTTTCCCCCCGGCGCCGGCTGATGCTGCGACAACTTGCGACATCCGGGCGGATGGCGACGTGTCTATAGTGACGCTGACTTCGTGCGTTGCAAAACTCAGACGTAGGGCGACCCTTTCAGGATCGCCGAGGCTCGGACGTAGGGCGACCCTTTCAGGGTCGCCGAGGCGAGGCTGAAAGCCTCGCCCTACACGTTTTGCAACGCGGTCCTCCGTGAGGACGGTCACGCTCCAACGCTGCCCCGAGGATCGCGATGAAAACAGTGTTCTCCGCCACGCTTGCCCTCGTCGTGCTCGCGGCTTCGGGCGCGCGCGCCGATCCGCTGTCCTGCAACCTGTCGGCGTACAAAGCGGCGAGCGGCCTCGCCGCCGCCGTCGCCGACAACACGCTGACCGTCACGTGGGACGGCGACCGCGGCGACGAGCTCCGGCTTCGCTTCGTCGTCGAAGGCGGCGCGCCGGTCATCCAGGAGATCGCCGTGCGAAAGAAAGGCGGCGCGTGGGCGGCGCTCGCGACGCACGTGGCGCCGGACTACCGCGTCGCCTCCGGCCTGCGGCGCATGAGCAATCAGCAGATCAGCCCGCTGCGCGGCCTCGGCGTCGAGCTGACGCCGGCGATCGTCGACACGTACCGGTGGGAGCCGTTCTGGGACGCGCCGCTCGATCTGAGCGCGCCGAGCGGGCGCGGCGGCAATCCGCCGCCGGCGGACGGGATCGCGAACCAGCCGGGCCTTCCGCGCAAGCCGGAGGAGATCAAGCGCGCCGCCGCCGCGTATCGCACGACGATCTGCGAGGTGAGAACCAGCGGCGCGCGGATCGAGGTGTCGTTCCCCGGCGTGCAGCTCGGCGTGTTCGCCGGCGCGCTGCAGTACTCGATATTCAAGGGGAGCAACCTCGTTCAGCAGGAGATCGTCGCGAAGACGAGCGAGCCGTGGGTCGCCTACAAGTACGACGCCGGGCTGAAGGGCCTGAGCACGCGCGGCGGCGCGCGCGTTGTCTGGCGCGATACGGCGAACGCGTGGCAGGACTATCGCTTCGGCGGCGCGAGGAACGACGAGGTCGTGCCGCTCAAGACGAGCAATCGTCTCGTGATCGCCGAGCGCGGGAGCGCGGGTTCGATCGCGGCGTTTCCGCCGCCGCACACGTTTTTCTGGGCGCGCGAGGTCGCGATCAACCTCGGCTACAACTACTACCGCAAGGACGACGACGGGTCGTTCTCGTTCGGGATCCGGCAGGCCGAGCACGAGGACGAATCCGAAGGGCAGGCGAACTTCGCGCTCTACAGCGCGCGTCCCGGCAGCACGCAGCGCATGACGCTGTTCCTCTACCCGACGAGCGAGCCGGCGCAGGCGGCGTATCAATCGGCGCTCGCCTTCACGCACGGCGATCACTACAAGGCGCTGCCCGGCTACCAGGTGATGAACCACCACTATCACATGGACCTGGGCCAGCGGCTCGGCGCGGCCGGCAGCCTCGACGCCGACATCCCCGATCTCGTCGCGCTGAAAGCGCTCGGCATCAACATCGTGAGCCAGATCGATTCGGTGGGCGGCGGCGCGGACGCGACGCCGGAAGGCGCGGTGTATCCGGGCGCGCGTCCGGTCACAGCGTCGAGAACCGAATCGCAGCCGCAGGCGGGGGCGGGCGGGCGCGGCGCGGGAGGCGGCGGGCGCGGCGGCGGACCGGCTGCGCCGGCCGGCGGGGGCGCGGGCCGCGGGCGCGGCGGCGACCCGCTGCAGATCCGCTACAACTCGATCGAGGGCGCCAAGCGCCACTCCGACGTCAACTTCCTCGTGATGGCCGATCAGGAGTTCTACGGCAGCCCGCTCGGCGGCCACACCGATCTGCTGTTCTCGCACCCGGTGTACTGGACGAGCGGGCGCGCGCCGAACCAGCCGCTGGTCGAGACCGATCCGAAGTACGGCAAGGTCTACCGCATCGCGAGCGCCGACGATCTGATGGAGATGGCGCGGCGCGAGGACGTGCTGATCAACATGCCGCATCCGCGCACGAAGGGATCGACCGGCTATCCCGATGCGGTGAAGGATCTGCCGTTCTTCAACGATCCGCACTATCAGGGCATGGGCTTCCGGTGGGGCATGGGTCTCGATCGATCCGAGGAGCGGCTGTGCGAGTACCGCTGCCAGCCGCTGTTCGACGACATGAACAACTGGGTGGCCGACAAGCCCGAGCCGCCGAAGTACATGCTGTCGATCTCGGAAGTGCGGCACCAGCAGCCCGGCGACGAGATCTACGCGAGCTCGCCGGTGACCTACGTGAAGCTCGAGGCGCTGCCGAAGCCGGAGGATCCGAGCCCGGTGATTCGCGCGCTGATGCGCGGCGACTCGTTCGTCACCTCGGGCGAGGTGCTGATGCCCGCCTCCACCGTGAAGGGATCGGGCCGCGATCGCACGATTGTCGCCGACGTGGAGTGGACCTTCCCGCTGAACTTCGTCGAGGTGGTGTGGGGCGACGGAACGAAATCGGATCGGCAGGTGATCTCCACCACCGATCTGGCGCCGATGGGCAGCCATCATTTCGAAATCCCCTTCAATGCGGCCGGCCGGAAGTGGGTCCGCTTCGCCGCGTGGGATTCGGCGGGCAACGGCGCGATGAGCCAGCCGGTGAAGCTGGCGGCGTCGCCGACGACGGCGGAAAAGCATTAACGCGGAGCGCGCGGAGAACGCAGAGACGCTCGACGCGGCGCCGCGTAGCGGCGATGCCGGCACGGACAAGCGCGGACGAGCGACACACGAAGTTGCTCGTGTCGTTCGTCCGCGCTTGCCCGTGCCGCCGACGCGGCCTGCTCCGCAGGCCGCCCGCGTCGAGCGTTGCCGCCACACCCAATGGCGTGCGGCTCTGTCACTTGTGCAGCGAGGTAGAGGCATCATGAAAACACTCGTCGCGTCTCTCGCACTCGCCTTCGCCGCGTCCGCGGCGTCGGCCGATCCGCTGACGTGCAACACCAGCGGCTACAAAGCGCAGCCCGGCCTCACCGCCGCCGTGGCCGACAACACGCTGACGGTGACGTGGGACGGCGAGAAAAATCGCGAGGTGCGGCTGCGGTTCACGCTGAACGACGGCACGCCGACGATCCGCGACCTCGCCGTCCGCGCGAAAGGCGGATCGTGGGCCACGCTCGCCGCCGGCGTCACCGCCGAGTACCGCGTCGTCTCGGGGCTGCGCCGCGCCACCGATCAGCAACTGAAGCCGCTGCAGGCGCTCGGGATCCCGATCACGCCCAAAGTGCTGGACGAGATCCGGTGGGAGGCGTTCTGGGATTCGCCGCTGAACGTCCCCGGCGACTCGGTGGCGCACGGCGGCGCGACGCCGCCGGTTGCCGGCATCGCCGATCAGCCGGGGCTGCCGCGCAAGGCCTCGGAGGTCACGCGCGCCGCGGCGGCCTACCAGGTGCGCAGCTGCGACGTGAAGACCAACGGCGCGCGGATCGAGGTGTCGTTCCCCGGCGTGCAGCTCGGCGTGTTCAGCGGGCGCCTCGAGTACACCGTCTACAAGGGCAGCAGCCTGATTCGCCAGGCGATCGTCGCGAAGACCGACGAGCGCGCGGTCGCGTACAAGTACGACGGAGGGCTGAAGGGGCTCGCCATCCAGCCGGCGACCGAGATGGTGTGGCGCAGCAACACGTCGAACCAGTGGATCGACTACCAGTTCGGCGGCGCGAAGAACGACGCGCCCGTGCCGCTCAAGACCGCCAATCGTCTGATCGCGGCGCAGGTCCCCGGCGGATCGATTGCCGCCTTCCCGCCGCCGCACAATTTCTTCTGGTCGCGTGAGACCGAGTTCAACCTCGGCTACAGCTGGTATCGCAAGGACAGCCCCTCGTCGTTCGCGTTCGGCGTGCGCCAGGCCGAGGGGGAGGAAGATCCGGCGTGGCAGGGACACGGCCCGGAGGATCGCCGCCAGAACTTCGCGCTCTACAGCGCGCGTCCCGGCACGTGGCAGCGCATGGCGGTGTATTTGTACGTCAGCCCCGATCAGGCGGAAGCGGCGATGCAGGCGGCGCTCGCCTACACGCGCGACGATCACTACAAGCCGGTACCCGGCTACCAGGTGATGGCGACGCACTTTCACACCGGCCTGGTGCGGCGCCTGCAGCAGCTCGGCGGCCTCGATCAGACGATTCCCGATTTCGATCTGATGAAGGGCGCCGGCGTGAACATCTTCGCGCCGATCGACGGAGGCGGCGGCGGCGGCGCGGGCGCCGGCGATCTCGCGGTGCCGCCGGGCGGCGGACGCGGCGCGGGGCGCGGCGGACGCGGCGGCGCGCCGGCGACGGAAGGCGCGCCCCCGGGGCGCGGCGGCGATCGGCTGAAGAACCTCGCCGAGTACTACGAGGCGGCGCGCCGGCACTCGGACAAGAACTTCTTCATCCTGCCCGACGAAGAGAACACCGCCGGCAATCTGGGCGGCCACACCGACTTCGTGCTCTCGCATCCCGTCTACTGGACGGCGACGCGCGCCGAGGGGCAGCCGTTCGTCGAGGACAACCCGACCTACGGCAGGGTCTATCACGTCGGCACGCGCGACGAGGCGCTCGAGATGGCGAAGCGCGAGAACATGCTGATCTTCATGCCGCACCCGCGCTCGAAGGGATCCACCGGCTATCCCGACGCGATCAAGGACAACGCGCACTTCATCCACGAGAACTATCGCGGCATCGGATTCCGCTGGGGCATGGGCGTCGACGGATCGGAGACGCGGCTGTGCGAGTACCGCTGCTTGGCGCTGCTCGACGACATGAACAACTGGGTCGCGAGCCTGCCGACGCCGCCCAAGTACGCATGGGCGATCTCCGAAACCTACCAGAAGGGGCCGGGCGACGACATCTACGCGAACAACCCGGTGAACTACGTGAAGCTCGATCGGCTGCCGACGGGCGACGACTGGAGCCCGATCGTCAACGCGCTCAAGCGCGGCGACTACTTCTGGACGTCCGGCGAGGTGCTGATCCCGTCGTACTCTGTCGAGGGCGCCGGCGCGCAGCGCACCATCGCCGCCGATGTCGAATGGACCTTCCCGCTCGAGTTCGCCGAAGTCGTCTGGGGCGACGGGCAGAAGACGGATCGCCAGATCATTCCGGTGACCGATCTACCGGCCTTCGGGAAGCACCATTTCCAGATCCCGTTCAACGCGGCGGGAAAGAAGTGGGTGCGCTTCGCCGTGTGGGACTCGGCCGGCAACGGCGCGTTCGTGCAGCCGATCAAGCTGGGCGGACCGGCGAGGTCGACGTCCGCCGGCCAGAAGTGACGGCGACGTGGCACCGAGGGCATCATGAAGAGACACATCGCGTGGATGGCGTTCGTGCTCACCAGTCGGTCGGCCGCGGCCGATCCGCTCACCTGCAACATGACGGCGTACAAGCCGGCGCCCGGCCTCACCGCGGCGCTCGCCGGCGACGCGCTCGCCGTGACGTGGGACGGCGCCGGCGGATCCGAGCTGCGCGTACGGTTCGGCATCGATCGCGGCACGCCGACGATCCGCGAGCTCGCGGTGCGGCACAAGGGCGGCGCCTGGGCGACGCTCGCCACCAATGCGACGCCGGAATTCCGCGTCGTCTCCGGCATGCGGCGGATGACGCAGCAGCAGCTGCGGCCCGATTCCATCGAAGCGCTCGGCGGCAAGCCGAGTGCGAAGGTGTGGGAGCTGTTCAAGAAGGACGACAGCACCTGGATTGATGAAGCGATTCGCGAGGGGCAGATCAAGGAATCGGACGTCGAGCGCTGGAAGTGGGAGGCATTCTGGGACGCGCCGCTCTACGTCGAGGGCAGCGGCAAGCGGCCGCCGACGCACGCGACCTCGATCCCGCCGATGAATGGACTCTTCAAGCAGAAGGGGTTGCCGCGCACGCCCGACGAGATTACGCGGGCGGCGGCGAGTTTCCAGGTGACCTCGTGCGAGGTGAAGACCAACGGCGCCCGTCTCGAGATCTCCTTCCCCGGCGTGACGCTCGGCGTGTTCGCAGGACGCCTCGAATACGACCTCTTCAAGGGATCGAACATGATCCGTCAGGTCGTCGTCGCGAAGACCGATCGCGACAACGTCGCTTACAAGTACGACGCGGGGTTGAAGGGGCTGCCGATCGAAGCCGCCTCCCGTGTCGCCTGGCGCGATCTCGCTGGACGCTGGCAGGATCAGCGGTTCGGCGGCGCGGTCAACCGTGATCCGGCGACGGTGTGGAGCAGCAACCGTCTGATCGCCGCCGAGCTCGCCGGTGGATCGATTGCCGCCTTTCCGCCGCCGCACAGCTTCTACGGCGCGCGTGAGTCGAACCAGATCCTCGGCGACAACTACTACCGCAAGGACAGCGAGACCGCGTTCGCGCTCGGGATCCGCCAGGCGGAAAAGGAAGAAGATCCGGAGTTCCTGCACAACTTCGCGCTGACCAGCGCGCGGCCGGGCACCTGGCAGCAGATGCCGGTGTTCTTCTACATCAGCCCCGATCGCGCGCCGGCCGCCGTCGATGCCGCGCTGGCGTTCACCCATGGCGACACGTTCGTGCCGCTCCCCGGCTACCAGGTGATGGGGTCGCACTATCACGTCGGGATGGTCAAGCGGCTGAAGGAGTCGGGAAGCCTCGACAACCGCCTCAACGACGTCGAGTCGGCGAAGGCGATCGGCATCAACATCTTCGGCGTGATCGACGGCGGCCGCGGCCGATCCGCCGAGGCGTTCCTCGCCGGGCAGGCCGGGTACTACGACGCCGCGCGGCGGCAGTCGGACAGGACGTTCCTCGTGATGCCGAACATGGAGAACACCGGCATCGAGATCGGCGGCCATCACGACTTGATGCTGTCGAAGCCGACGTTCTGGACCATCGGCCGCGCCGACGGCCAGCCGCTCGTGGAGCAGCATCCGAAGTACGGCAAGGTGTACCACCTGGGCAGTCCGGCGGATCTCTTCGAGATGACGCGGCGCGAGAACCTGATCATCAACATGCCGCACCCGCGATCGAAGGGATCGACCGGGTTCCCGGACGGCGTGAAGGAGACGCACTTCGCGCAGGACACCTATGAGGGCGCCGGCTTCCGGTGGGGCATGGGCGTCGACGGATCGGAACGGCGCCTGTGCGAATACCGCTGTCTCGGCCTGTTCGACGAGATGTTGAACTGGTACGTCGACCGGCCGATGCCGTTGAAGCACATGCAGGCGATCTCCGAAGCGCGGTCGGACATCGGCGAGCGCGGCAGGCCGCCGTACGACGCGTTGTACGCGAACGGCCCGGTGAACTACGTGAAGCTCGATCGCCTGCCGACCGTCGACGACACCAGCCCGATCATCAACGCGATGAAGCGCGGCGACTACTTCGTCACCTCCGGCGAGGTGCTCATCTCGTCGTACGCGGTCGAAGGGAGCGGCGCGCGCCGGACGATCACCGCCGACGTCGAGTGGACCTTCCCGCTCGACTTCGTCGAGGTGGTCTGGGGCGACGGCCGCACCACCGATCGCCAGATCATCTCCACCACCGACCTGCCGCCATTCGGGAAGAAGCGCTTCCAGATCCCGTTCGACGCGACGGGAAAGAAGTGGGTGCGACTTGCCGCGTGGGACGTCGCGACCAACGGCGCGTTCGTGCAGCCGATCAAGCTGCAGGCGGCGCCGACGACCGCCTCGCGGTAAGCTGGCGTCCGCGCGCGGCCCCCGTCTCTGCGGTATCCGCGTCGCCGCGATCCAGAAACCCGTAACGGCTCGGGCGGCCGCGCGGCTGCGACAGATTGCGACAAACGGGCCTGGACCTTTGCCCGTATAGTCGGCCCAAGCCCGAGGTGAATATGTCCATGCAGTCGGTGCGTTCTCGCAGCGCGAGGCACACGGTCAGGGTTGCGGCGCGCGTCTCGATCGCGCTGGCGGCGGCGCTCTCGGCCGCGCCCGCGCTGGCCGATCCGTTGTCCTGTAACCTGTCGCCGTACAAAGCGGCGCCGGGGCTCACCGCCTCCGTCGACGGCCGCGCGCTCACGCTGACGTGGGACGGCGACAAGACCGACGAGATCCGACTGCGCCTGGGGGTCACCAACGGCGCGCCCGCGATCCAGGATCTCTCGATCCGCCGCAAGGGCGGCGCATGGACGATCCTCGCCTCCAACCTCGCGCCGGAATTCCGCCCGGTGAACGATCTGCCGGCGTTCGGCAAGCACCACTTCCAGATTCCGTTCGACGCGACCGGCAAGAAGTGGGTCCGCTTCGCGGTGGGGGATTCGGCGGGAAACGGCGCGTTCGTGCAGCCGATCAAGCTGACGTCGACGGCGACCACGTCGACGGGAGGCGCGCGTCGCTGACAGGAGCGGCGACCCTGAAAGGGTCGCCCTACACGCGAGGATGGCGCGCGGCAGCCCCGACGGGCTGCGCTACCGAGATCAGAGGAGGACGTCACATGCGTCGCATTCGTCCGGCGATCGTAGTGGCGATACTTTGCGTCGTCGCCACACTGCTGGCTCCCGCGCGCGTTCGCGGGCAGTCGGCGCAATCGGCGAGCCTCGTCGGCAGAGTGACCGATGAATCGGGCGGCGCGATGCCCGGCGTGACGGTCACTGCCAGGAGCCCGGCGCTGCAGGTGCCGCAGCTGACCGCCGTGACCGGCGTCGACGGCGACTACCGCCTGCTGGAGCTGCCGCCCGGCGTGTACCGCGTCGCGTTCGAGCTCTCCGGGTTTCAATCGACCGTGCGGACCGACGTGCACCTGACGACCGGATCGGCGGGCCGCGTCGACATGCAGATGAAGATCGGCACGCTGTCGGAGACCGTGCAGGTGTCGGGTCAGAGCCCGGTCGTGGACACCGTGAACGTCGCGGGCCAGACGACGCTCGTGCAGGATCAGCTGCGGAGCATCCCGATGGGCGGCACGATGCAGGAGATGCTGCCGCTCGCGGCCGGCATCAGCATCCAGACCAAGCCCGACGTCGGCGACAGCAACCTCGCGTCGCGCTCGGCGATCATCACCTACGGCGTCGTCCTGCAGCCGACGCTGGACATCGAGGGGATCAACACCGTCACGGCGCACGACGCGGACACCGCGGTCTATCTCAACTCGTTCGCGCTCGAGGAGGCGCAGTTCAAGAGCAGCGGCAACAACGCGGAGATCGCCTTCCCCGGCGTCGCGCAGCAGGCGGTGATGAAGTCGGGCAGCAACACGTTCCACGGCGGCGCGCGGTCGTCGTACGAGAACCCGCTGTGGCAGGGCAACAACGTGACGCCGGAGCTCGCGGCGCAGGGGATCACCAACACGAACCCGATCGTCAGCCCCGGCTTCTACGACTACACCGCTGACTTCGGCGGCCGCATCGTCAAGGACAAGCTGTGGTTCTACGGCGGCTTCAGCGAGCAGGCGGTGACGCAGGGGCAGATCTCGTTCGTCGCGGCGCCGAACGCGGACGGCTGCTGGTTCGCGACCTGCGGCGGCACGACGCCCGGGCAGACCAGGCAGACGCTCCCGCAGTTCAACTGGAAGACCAACTATCAGATCAACCCGCGCACGAAGTTGATCGCGTCGCAGTTCAGCGCCGTCAAGCATCACTCGACGATGGGCGGCGCCGGCCAGCTGCGCCCGCTGCCGTCGACGACCTTGCAGCGGCAGCCCGATCAGACGTGGAAGGCGGAGTTCCAGAGCTCGCCGAACAACAACCTGCTGATCGACGCGATCTACGGCTACGGCGGGTATCACACCAACTACATCCCGCAGCCGGCGTCGGCGGTCGGCGCGTACGGATTCCCCGACGGCACCGACGTGAAGGGGAACGCGAGCAGCATCGAGTTGAGCAACAACCTGGTGTACGGGCCGAACGAGTCGTCGCAGGATCGGCCGCAGAACCGCTACGAGCTGAAGGCGACGGTGACGTTCATCCCGAGCGAGCCGCACTTCGGTGGCACGCACCAGTTGAAGATCGGGACGACCGACGATTGGGAGAACGCGGGCACGCGCGTGCTGCAGGACAAGGTCGCCGGCGACTACCAGCTGCGCTTCAACCGCGGCCTGCCGTCGCAGATCGCGGTGTACAACTTCCCGTTCTCGACGTCGGTCAACCAGCTGCGCAGCCAGGCCGTCTACGTCACCGACACCTACACCCGCAAGCGCGTCACCGTGAACGCCGGCGTGCGCTGGGAGCGCTACCACAACTTCTATCCGGAGCAGTCGAAGGAGGCGGGGCAGTTCAGCGCGATCTTCCCCGCGCAGACGTTCCCGCGACAGGACGTGCTGACGTGGACCGACACGGTCCCGCGCGCGGGCCTCGCGTGGGACATCAACGGCAACGGCAAGACGGTCGCGAAGGCATCGTTCGGCATCTTCGGCGACACGATGGGCGATCTCTTCGCGAACAACTTCAATCCCAACGGCCAGGCCACGCAGACCTACGCGTGGACCGGCCCGTGCGTCGTGACGGCGTTCAGGAACGACACGTTCAACAACACGAGCTGCGACGTCTCGCCGGAATTCCTCGCGACGCTGCCGTCGCTCACGCCGCTCAGCGCGACCGGCGGCATCAACTCGGTGATTAACGCCGATCTCCGGCAGAACACGACCTACGAGTACACGACGCGCCTGGAGCGCGAGCTGATCCCGAACGTCGCGGTCACGGCCGGCTACGTGTATCACCGGATCGCGAACAGCTACAACACGAACATCCAGTACCTGCGGCCGTACGACACGTGGATTCCGGCGGCGGGCGCCTTTGCCGACGGGCTCACCGGGCTGCCGGTGACGATCTATACCTATCCGGCGTCGGAAGTCGGCGCCGCGTTCAACCGCCTCGAGGCGCTCAACGCGCCGGCCGATCGCTACGACAGCTACCACACGTTCGAGATCGCTGCGACCAAGCGCTACTCGAAGCGCTGGACGGGCACCGCGTCGTTCTGGACGACGAAGAACCACCGGTGGATCACGGGCACGACGGGCAACAGCAACACGCCGCAGAGCCCGAACGACGACCGCTTCCCGATCGACAACACGTGGAACTGGGAGGCGCGCGCGGCCGGCACTTACAACCTGCCGTTCGACGTCTCGCTGTCGTCCTCCTACCGCGCGCAGTCGGGCGATCGCGAGCAGCGGACGCAGCAGTTCACGGCGCCCGCGACGGTGCTGCGGCAGGGATCGGTGACGCTCCGGATGGGCGAGTACGGCGAGTATGCCGGACCGGTCGTCCAGATCCTCGCGGTCAAGGCGGCCAAGAACCTCGCGCTCGGACAGGGACGCCGGCTCGAGCTGAACTTCCAGGTGTTCAACGCGCTGAACGCGAGCGGCATCACGGCGATTCAGCGTCTCACCGGGCCCCAGTTCGGCCTGGCGACGGGCATCGTCTCGGCGCGCGTGGCGCGCGTCGGCGTGGGCATCAGCTTCTGATGGAAGTCGAGGAGGCTGGATGTAGGCGGCCCTTTCAGGGCCGCCGCGGCGGCGAGGCTGAAAGCCTCGCCCTACAGGTATGCGCGACCGGAGAGGGAAGCCAACCGATGAGAGGGTCACATGTGGCGTAGAGTAAATCGGTCGTTGATAACGGCGCTGGGCCTGGCGATCGCGCTGGCGCCGCACGCGGTGTGGGCGCAGTCCGCGCAGTCGGCGCGCCTCGTGGGCAAGGTCACGGACGAATCCGGCGGCGCGATGCCGGGCGTGACGATTACGGTGAAGAGCCCGGCGCTCCAAGTCGGTCAGCTGACGGCCGTCACGGGCGTCGACGGCGACTATCGCATCCTGGAACTGCCGCCCGGCGTCTACAGCGTCACCTTCGAGCTCTCGGGCTTCCAGACCTCCGCGCGCACCGACGTGCACCTCACGACCGGCCTCGCCGGCCGCGTCGACGTGGTGATGAAGATCGGCGCGCTCGCCGAGACCGTCCAGGTCTCGGGGCAGAGCCCGGTCGTCGACACCGTGAACGTCACGGGCCAGACGACGCTCGTGCAGGATCAGCTGCGGAGCATCCCGATGGGCGGCACGATGCAGGAGATGCTGCCGCTCGCCGCGGGCGTCAGCCTGCAGGCGAAGCCGGACGTCGGCGACAGCAACCTCGCCTCGCGATCCGCGATCATCACCTACGGCGTCGTGCTGCAGCCGACGCTCGACGTCGAAGGCATCAACACGGTGACCGATCACGCGGCCGACACCGCCGTCTATCTCAACTCGTTCTCGCTCGAGGAAGTGCAGTTCAAGACGAGCGGCAACAACGCCGACATCGGCTTCCCGGGCGTGGCGCAGGTGGCGGTGCTCAAATCGGGCAGCAACACGTTTCACGGCAGCGCGCGCGGCGCCTTCGAGCGGCCGACGTGGCAGGGCAACAACGTCACGCCGGCGCTCGCCGCGCAGGGGATCGCGAACACGAACCCGATCGTCGATCCCGGCTTCTACGAGGACATCGTGGATCTCGGCGGACGCATCATCCCCGACAAGCTGTGGTTCTACGCCGCGTACAGCAACCAGGCGGTGACGCAGGGGCAGATCGGATTCGTCGCCGCGCCGAACGCCGACGGCTGCTGGTTTGCGACCTGCGGCGGCACGACGCCCGCGACGGTTCACACCGATCTCCCCGGCTTCAGCACGAAGGTGTCGTACCAGCTCACCTCGACGACGAAGCTGATCGCCTCGGACATGTACGCGCTCAAGCACCTGTCGGTGAACGGCGGCAACACGACGACGCCGCTGCCCTCGACGATGTATCAGCGGCAGCCGGGGAGCGCGTGGAAGGGCGAGCTGCAGAGCGCGCCGAAGAGCGGCAAGCTCCTCACCGACGTCATCTTCGGCCACGGCGGCTACCATGTGAACTACATCGCGCAGCCGTCGTTCAACACGGTCGGCTTTCCCGACGGTACCGATGTGGCGGGCAACGCGACGAGCCGCGAAACGAGCAACGGCCTGAACTACGGCCCGGCGGCCTCAGAACCGGTACGAGCTGAAGGCGTCGGTCACCTACATTCCGGGCGAACCGCACCTCGGCGGCACGCACCAGCTCAAGATCGGCACCACCGACGACTGGGAGTTCGCGGCGACGCGCATCCTGGTCGACAAGCGGGCGGGCGACTACCAGCTGCAGTTCACGCGCGGCGTGCCGTCGCAGATCGTCATCTACAACTTCCCGTTCTCGAACTCGCAGAACACGCTGCTCAGCCAGTCGGCGTACCTCACGGACACCTACACGCTGAAGCGCGTCACGATCAACGCCGGCGTGCGCTGGGAGCGGTATCACAACTACTACCCGGAGCAGACGAAGGAAGCGGGCCAGTTCAGCCAGATCTTCCCGGCGAAGACGTACCCGAAGGGTGACGTCCTCACGTGGACCGACGTCGTGCCGCGGGCCGGCGCCGCATGGGACGTGAACGGCAACGGCAAGACCGTCATCAAAGGATCGTTCGGGCTGTTCGGTGACACGATGGGCGATCTCTACGCGAACAACTTCAACCCGAACGCGCAGGCGACGCAGACCTACGCGTGGACCGGCCCGTGCGTGCCGACGGCGTTCAAGAACAACACGTTCAACAACACCAGCTGCGACGTGACGCCGGACTTTCTCGCGAGCATCCCGTCGCGCACGGCGCTCAGCGCGACCGGCGGCATCAACTCGGTCGTCAACCCGGATCTGAAGCAGAACAAGACGTGGGAGTACACGGCGCGCGTCGAGCGCGAGCTCGTGGCCAACGTGGCGGTGAGCGCCGGCTACGTGTATCACCGCGTCGAGAACCTGTACTTCAACACGCAGTACCTCCGGCCGTACGCCGACTGGGTGGTCGCGACGCCGGCGACGCCGTTCCTGGATCAGAACGGCAGTCCGGTGACGATCTATACGTACCCCGCGTCCGAGGTCGGCTCGGCGTTCAACTTCCTGAAGGCGTCGAACGCGTCGACCGATCGCGCCGACATCTTCCACAGCTTCGAGATTGCGGCGACGAAGCGGTACTCGAAGAAGTGGACCGGCACGGCGTCGTTCTGGACGACGAAGAACCACCAGTGGCTCACCGGCACGTCGGGGAACGCCGCGGTCCCGCAGAGCCCCAACGACGAGCGCTTCCCGATCGACAACACGTGGTACTGGGAGGGACGCGCGAGCGGCACCTACAACCTGCCGTACGACGTGGCGTTCTCCGCGTCGTACCGCGCGCAGTCGGGCTTCCCCGGCCAGCGCACGATGGTCTTCTCGGCGCCGTCCACGGTGCTTCGGCAGGGAACCGTGACGCTGCGCATGGGCGACTACGGGGAGTTCAAATCGCCCGCCGTGCAGATCGTCGCGCTCAAGGCGGCGAAGCGGTTCCCGATCGGCGCGGGGCGGAACGTCGAGATGAACTTCCAGCTGTTCAACGCCCTGAACAGCAGCGGCATCACGGGCGTGAACTATCTGACGGGCACGCAGTTCGGCACCGTGACCGGCATCACCTCGGCGCGCGTCGTGCGCATCGGGGCGGCGTTCACGTTCTAATTGGCTGTCGATCGCTTGACGACTGGAGCGCGTTGCAAACTCGGACGCAGGGCGACCCTTTCAGGGTCGGAGGTAGGGCGACCCTTTCAGGGTCGGACGCAGGGCGACCCTTTCAGGGTCGGACGCAGGGCGACCCTTTCAGGGTCGGAGGTAGGGCGACCGTTTCAGGGTCGGACGCAGGGCGACCCTTTCAGGGTCGGACGTAGGGCGACCCTTTCAGGGTCGCCAAGGCGAGGCTGAAAGCCTCGCCCTACACGCTTGCAACGCGTTCGTGCGTCTGCGCGCAGTCTGACCCTATCATCACGGAGTGCGACGGCTCTTCCTCGTCCTCTACGCCGCATCTGGCGCCGCGGCGCTCGTGTACGAGGTGGTCTGGACGCGGCTGCTCACGCTGCGCATGGGACACACGTCCGCGGCGGTGAGCACGGTGCTTGCCGCCCTGATGGGCGGCCTCGCGATCGGCGCGTGGGCAGCCGGGTCGCGCCGCCGCACGCCGGCCGCGAATCTGCGCGCGTACGCGGCGCTCGAGCTCGGCGTTGCCGCCTGCGCGCTCCTCCTGCCGATCGCGCTCGCCGCCACCGAGCCGCTCCTTGCGGCCACCTACGCCAACGGCGACGCCTCCATCCCCTTCGCGATCGTCCGGCTGACGATCAGCCTCGTGCTCGTCGGCATCCCGGCGGCCGCGATGGGCGCCACCTTTCCCGTCGCCACCGGCTGGTACGCCGCCGCGGCGGCGGACGCCGGCGTGCTGTACGCGGCGAACACGGCAGGCGCCGCGGCCGGCGCGATCGCGGCCGGCTTCTGGCTGATTCCGGCGATCGGTCTCCGCGGGGCGACGGTCGCCGGCGCCGCGCTCAACGGCGCCGCAGCGGCCGGCGCGTTGTGGATCGCGTCGCGCGGGCCGGCCATCCACGCGGACGACGCGCGCGAGCCGCGCAAGACGATCGCGCCTTCCAGGGCGAACGCGCGGCGGGGCGAGCGATCGCGGCGAGCGCCGGCGGCGCCGCCCGTGCCCTCGCCGCGCGTCGCGATGACGGCCGCCGCCATCTCGGGCTTCGTCGCGCTCGTATACGAGGTGGCGTGGACGCGGCTCGTCGCGCTCGTCATCGGCCCGACGACCTACGCCTTCGCGATCGTCGTCGCGTCGGTGGTCGTCGGGCTCGCGATCGGATCGAGCGCCGGCGCGCGGCTCGCGCGGCGATCGACCGCGACGCTGACGTGGCTGGCGGTGATGCTGGCAGCGACCGCCGCGGCGGCGTCAACGGCCGCGTGGTTCGCCGCGTCGCGCCTTCCGCTGATCGTCGCCGCGCAGGTGTCGGATCCCGCCGCCGCGTTCGGCTCGATCGTCGCGCGGCAGGCGCTCGGCGTCGCGCTGCTGCTGCTGCCCGCCTCGTGCGCGCTCGGCGCCGTCTTTCCCCTCGCGGTCGCGGCCGCCTCCGCCGATCGCGACGCGATCGGCCGGGATGCGGCGCGCGTGTACGCCTGGAACACCGCCGGCGCGATTGGGGGCTCGCTCGCCGGCGGGTTCGTGCTGCTGCCGGCCGTCGGCCTGCAGAACGAGTTTCGCGTCGCCGCTTCGATCGGCCTCGCGGCCGCGGCCGGTGTCGTCGTCGTCGCGAGCCGCGCGCACGGGCGGCGGCAGGTGCGCGCGGGGGCCGCGCTCACGCTTGCCGCCGCCGGCGCCGCCTGGTCGCTGCTGCCGCCGTGGGACCTCGATCTCCTCGCGAGCGGCGCATACAAATACGCGCCGTATCTCCAGCAGGGCGCGTTCGAATCGGAGGTGCGCTCGTGGCGGCTCGCGTACTATCGAGACGGCGCCGCCTCGACCGTCAGCGTGCGCGAGCTCGCGGGCATGCGGTCGCTCGTGATCGACGGCAAGGTCGACGCCTCGAACATGGGCGACATGCTCACGCAGCGGCTCCTCGGCATCCTGCCCGTGCTGCTGCATGCGCATCCGGACGAGGTGTGCGTCATCGGCCTCGGCAGCGGCGTCACGCTCGGGTCGGCGCTCGCGTCCGGCGCCGTGCGGCGCGCGGACGTCGTCGAGATCTCGCCCGACGTGGTGCAGGCGTCGGCGCTCTTCGCACGCGAGAACCGCGGCGCGCTCGCCGCGCCAGGCGTCCATCTGATCGTCGGCGACGGCCGGTCGCACCTGCTGTTGACCAATCGGCGCTACGACGTGATCGTCTCCGAGCCGTCGAACCCGTGGATGGCGGGCATCGCGGCGCTCTTCACGCGCGAGTTCTTCGAGGGCGCGAAGGCGCGCCTCGAGCCGGACGGCGTCTTCTGCCAGTGGGCCCACACCTACGACATCAGCGACGGCGATCTGCGATCGATCGCGCGCACCTTCACCGCGTCGTTTCCGCAGTCGACGATGTGGCTGGTGGGAGAGGGCGATCTCCTGCTCATCGGCACGAATGGGCCCGCAATCGCGCCGCACCTCGACGGCATCGCCGCGCGCTGGCGCGCGGGCACGATCCCGGCGCTGCTCGACGAGGTGGGCATCAGCGATCGCGCGGCGCCGTTCGCGCTCTTCTCGATGCTCGTCGGCGGGCCCGCCGAGCTCGGGCGCTACGGCCACGGCGCGGCGATGCAATCCGACGATCGCATGGCGCTCGAGTTCTCGGCGCCACGCGCGATCTACGGAGCGTCGACGGGCGATAACGCCGCGGCGCTGCGCGCGCTCGCGGCCGACGGCGCGGCGAGCGCCGCCGCCCGCGCGGCGCTCGACGAAGCGACCGACGCGAGCTGGACCGTTGCCGGCACCATGCAGCTGAAGGCCGACGCCTTCGGCCTCGCGTACGACGACTTCGCGCGCGCCGTGCGCCTCGACTCCCGCAACGTCGACGCGCTCGCCGGCCTCTCCGACGCCGCGACCGGCGCGCGGCGGCTCGACGAGGAGCGCGCGTGGCTGCAGTCGCTGGCGGCCGCCGAGCCGGCCAACGCCGCCGTGCGGATCGAGCTCTCGAGGATCCTGGCGGCGAGCGGCGACGTGGAGCGCGCGATCGCCGCGGCGCAGGACGCGATGCGGATCGCGCCCGCCGATCCGCGCGCCGGCGAACAGCTCGCGTCGGTGTTCGCCGACGCCGGCGACGGCGCGCGGCTCGCCCCGCTCGCCGACGCGCTGGCCGCGCGCTTTCCCGATCGCGACAAGCCGCGGTACTACCAGGCGAACGCGCGCTTCCTCACGGGGCGCGCGGAGGCGGCGATCGCGGAGGCGCAGGCCATCGTCGCGGCGAACCCGCGCGACGTCCGCGCGCAGAACCTGCTCGGCGTCGCCTGCGCGAGCGTGGGGCGCCCGCCGTGCGCGCGGGCCGCCTTCGAGGCCGCGCTCACCGCGAACCCCCGCGACGCCGTGTCGCACGTGAACCTGGGCGTCTGGCGGCTGCAGGCGGGTGATCCGGCGGCGGCCGCGGACGAGTTCTCGACCGCGCTCGTGCTCGACCGGTCGTCCGCCGCCGCCAGGCAGGGGCTGGACGAGGCGCGCGCCGCGCTGGCGTCGCGACCCTGACAGCGCTCCAGCCATGTAGGGCGACCCTTTCAGGGTCGCCACAGGCGAGGGTGAAAGCCTCGCCCTACAGATTTCCCCGCGACAACTTGCGACATGTGCCGCGGATCCCCGGTGCTATAGTCGCCGGACTTCGACGTGCGTTTGCCCCCGCAGCGCAGCATCCCTTCAGTGAAAGGCGCCGCCATGAAAGACACTCGCCACGTTCGACTCGTGCTGTCGGCGGCGCTGGCGGCAATGAGCGCGGGTTCAAGATTGATGTAGGGCGGCCCTTTCAGGGCCGCCGAGGCGAGGCTGAAAGCCTCGCCCTACATCGGTTTCGAAAACACCCCGAACCATGAGCACACGGTCTCTGCACAAGAGCTTGTTCGTTCAGGTCCTCGTCGCGATCGCGGCGGCCGCGCTGCTCGGGTACCTCTCACCCGAGCGCGCGGCGGCGATGCGGCCGCTCGGGACGCGTTCATCAAGCTGATCAAGATGATGATCGCGCCGATCGTGTTCACCACGGTCGTCGTCGGCATCGCGCAGATGGGGGACGTGAAGGAGGTGGGCCGCATCGGCCTGCGCGCGCTCGTGTACTTCGAGGTGGTGTCGACGCTCGCGCTCGTGATCGGCCTCGTCGTCGTCACGGCGCTCAAGCCCGGGAGCGGCCTCGGCATGAGGCCGGCGGCCTTCGACGTGAAGGAGGTGGCGGCCTACGCGACCGCGTCGCAGAAGCTCACGACGACCGACTTCCTGATGAACATCATCCCGACGACCGTCGTCGACGCGTTCGCGCGCGGCGAGGTGCTGCAGGTGCTGCTGTTCTCGGTCCTCTTCGGGCTGGCGCTGCTGGCGCTCGGCCCGCGCACGCGCCCGCTGATCGCGTTGATCGAGCAGGTGTCGCAGGCGCTCTTCGCGATCATCGACATGCTGATGCGGCTCGCGCCGATCGGCGCGTTCGGCGGCATGGCGTTCACCGTCGGCCGCTACGGGATCGGCAGCCTGCTCTCGCTCGCGCAGCTCGTCGGCGCCGTCTACCTCACGTGCGCGCTCTTCGTCTTCGTCGTCCTCGGCGCCATCGCGCGCGCCGCCGGCTTCAGCATCTGGAAGCTGCTGCGCTACATCCGCGAGGACATCCTCATCGTCGCCGGCACCGCATCGTCGGAGACGGTGCTGCCGCGCATCATGCGCAAGATGGAGGATCTGGGCTGCAGGAAGTCGGTGGTCGGCCTCGTCGTCCCCACCGGCTATTCGTTCAACCTCGACGGCACAGCGATCTACATGACGATGGCGGTCGTGTTCATCGCGCAGGCGAGCAGCGTGCACTTGACGCTCGGGCAGACGCTCTCGATCCTCGGCGTGCTCCTCCTGACGTCGAAGGGCGCGGCGGCGGTCACCGGCGGCGGCTTCATCACGCTCGCGGCGACGCTGTCGGTGATTCCCACCGTCCCGGTGGCCGGCCTCGCGCTGCTCGTCGGCGTCGACAGGTTCATGTCGGCCGCGCGCGCGCTCACGAACCTGATCGGCAACGCCGTGGCCACCGTCGTGATCGCCAACTGGGACGGCGCGCTCGACAGAGAGCGCGCGCACGACGTCCTGAACGGCTCGGCGGCGGAGCCGCGGCGCGGCGAAGCGCCGGCGGACGCGCCCGTGCCGCAGGAAGTGTTCGTCGCCGCGTCGTATGCGAACCCGCGGCGGTCGTGAGCGTGTACAGGGCGAGGCTTTCAGCCTCGCCTCGGCGACCCTGAAAGGGTCGCCCTACGAGGAGGGATCTGATGCGAACCACGATGCCGAGCGCCTGGCGCGCAGCCTTCGCGGCGGCGGCCCTCGCCGTCGCGTCCGGCGCGCGAGCCGATACGCTCTCGTGCGACATGACGCAGTACAAAGCGTCGCAGGGGCTCACGGCCGCCGCAGCAGCCGACACGCTGACCGTCACATGGGCGGGCGCGGACGGATCCGAGCTGCGCATGCGCCTCGCGATCGACAACGGCGCGCCCGTCGTCCGCGAGCTCGCCGCGCAGCGGCGGGGCGGCCAGTGGGCGACGCTCGGCCGCAACCTGCGCCCGGAGTTCCGCGTGACGAGCGGCCGCCGCCGCGTCGGCTCGGATCAGTTGAACACGTACCGCGAGCTCGGGATCCCGCTGACCAGGGAGCTGCTCGAGCGCGAGAAGTGGAACGCGTTCTGGGACGCGCCGCTGAACGTCCCCGGCATGGTGCTCGGCCCGAACAGCGACGAGCTCAAGACGCTGCTCGATCTGCCGCGCAGGGCCGAGGAGATCAAGCGCGCCCAGGCGAGCTATCACGCGACCGGCTGCGAGGTGAAGACCGAAGGCACGCGCCTCGAGATCACGTTCCCCGGCCTCTCGATGGGGATCTTCGCGGGCCGCCTGCAGTTCACGGTCTACAAGGGCGCGAACCTGATTCGCCAGGAGGCGATCGCGAAGACCGAGGAACCCTCGGTCGCCTACAAGTACGAGGCCGGGCTGCAGGGGTTCTCGACCGACGCGCAGCGGGTCCGCTGGCGCGACACGAGCGGCGACTGGCAGAAGTACGAGTTCGGCGGCACGCCGAACCAGTCGCTCGTCGCGCTGCGCGCGCGCAACCGCGTCGCGACCGTCGAGGGTCCGGGCGGCTCGATCGCCTTCTTCCCGCCGCCGCACAAGTTCTTCTTCTCGCGCGAGCTCGAGATCAACCTCGGCTACGTCTGGTATCGCAAGGACGACGAGAAGCTCTTCTCGATCGGCGTCCGCCACGCCGACCACGAAGAGATGTTCCGGCCGCAGGGCGTTCCCGGCCACGACGAGTGGGTGACGGGGCGCATCACGCAGGCCGAGCGCTTCACCGAAGGCAACTTCGCGCTCTACAACGCGCCGCCCGGCACGTGGCAGCGCATGGCGATGTTCCTCTACGTCACTCCGGAGGCCGCGCCGGCGGCGATCGACGGCGCGCTCGCGTTCACGCACAACGACACCTACAAGCCGGTGGCCGGCTATCAGGTGATGAACACGCACTACCACGCGCCGTTCACGATGCAGCTGAAGGACGCCGGCAGCCTCGACGTGCAGGCCGAGTGGATTCCCGCGATCCGGTCGCGCGGCGTGAACATCGTGCTGGTGTCGGACTTCCACGCCGACGGACACATGGCCGATCCCGGGCCGATCCGCCTCGACGAGCTCAAGAGCTTCTATCAGGCGGCCGCGCGGCACTCGGACAAGGACTTCACGATCCTCTTCCTCGAGGAGCCGCATCAGTGGTTCGGCTACCACTGGAATCTGTTCTTCCCCAGGCCGGTCTACTGGGTCCAGAGCCGCAAGGAGGGACAGCCGTTCGTCGAGACC
>Ga0209474_10000209_pt1 | contig 71253 bp, 68 predicted proteins | sample GraSoiAngelo_145_FD_185902 | JGI IMG/M metagenome (GOLD analysis project Ga0209474, IMG submission 185902) | Grasslands soil microbial communities from the Angelo Coastal Reserve, California, USA - 14_1009_05_20cm (SPAdes) (version 2) | ecosystem: Environmental > Terrestrial > Soil > Grasslands...
ATCGGCCATCAGCCATAGGCCATCAGCCATCAGCCATCAGCCATCAGCCATCAGCCATCAGCCATCAGCCATCAGCCATGACGGGCCCGCCATCAGCCGTGGCGCGTTTCACCCGCAGTGGCGGGCTCGAGCCGGCGCGGCGGCCGGAAGCGCGCGAGCAGCGCGCGCCAGCCCTGGTTCAGCGCCGTCTGCTCCAGCGCGTCGAACTTCACGTACGCCACGGGGACGAGCAGCAGCGTGAGGAAGAGGCACAGCGACTGGCCGCCGATGATCGTCATCGCAATCGCCGCGCGGCCGGTGCCGCCGATGCCAAGGCCGAGCGCGGTCGGGATCAGCCCGGCGATGATTGCGCAGGTCGTCATCAGAATCGGCCGGAGCCGCGTGCGGCATGCCTCGACGACCGCCTGGCGCAGCGGCAGCCCCCGCGCGCGCAGAGTATTGGCGTAGTCGACCTGCAGAATCGAATTCTTCTTCACGATGCCGAGGAGCAGCAGCATGCCGAGCGCGCTCCAGAGATTCAGCGTGCGCCCGGTGACCCACAATGTGAACAGCGCGAACGGCACCGATATCGGCAGCACGAGCATGATCACGATCGGCTGGATGAAGCTCTCGAACTGCGCCGCCAGCACCATGTAGACGAAGATCATGGCCAGGCCGATGGCGAGAATCAGGTTCGCCGTCGTCTCGTCGAGGATCTTCGACTGCCCCTGCAGCCGGAACGACATCGTCGGCGGCATGCCGAGGCCGCCAAGCAGCTTCCGGACGTCGGCCGACGCTTCGTCGAGCGCGTGGCCCGGCGCGACGTCGGACGTGATCATCACCGTGAACTGCCGGTTCGAGCGCTGCAGCGCGCTCGGGCCGAGGCCGCGCTGCACCTTCGCGATGTTATCGATGCGCACGGGACCGCTCACCGACGGGACGGTGAGCCGGCCAATCTCCTCCGCGTCCCGGCGCTGGTTTTCGAGCACGCGAATCTTGATCGGATACTGCTCCTGGCCTTCCTTGTAGAACGAGATCTGATCGTCTCCGGCGACCGCGAGCCGCAGGGTGTTGCCCACCGTCGCCATCCGCACGCCCAGATCGGCGGCGCGCCGGCGATCGACCGCGACGTGAATCTCAGGATTTGAAACGCTCAGGCTCAGCTTCGGCTCCGCGAGGCTCGGCGTGCCCTGCGCGGCTTCGAGCGCTTTCAGCGAGTAATCGGTCAGCTGTTTCAAGTCCGGCCCGAGGATGTTCGCCTGAATCGGATATCCGCCGGCGCCCTCGCCGCTGCCGAGCGCATTGCGCGACGAGATGCTGGGCCGGTACCCCGGGTGCTTAGCGAGCCGCGTCCGCAGCTCCCTGATGATCTCCGCCTGCGTGCGCTTGCGCTGGTCGATCGGCAGCGCCTGGAAGTTGAAATGGACGTGGGTCACGTTGCTGCCGCCGCCGCCGCCGGCGATGCCGCTGCCGCCGGGGTTGACGAGCGGCTCGATGCCGGCCACGCCCTCGATGCCGTCCAGCTCCTTCAGCACGTTGAACGCGATTTCCTGCGTGCCGTCGATCGACGTCCCTTCCGGCGCGTCCATGTGCACCGTCCACTCGCCCATGTCCTCGTTCGGCACGAACTCGCGGCCCACCGCCCTGTTCAACGGGAACGTGAGGAAGAAGGCGATGGCCGAAATCGCGATGATGAGGCTGGGATGATCGAGCGCCCAGTTCACCTGCCGCTCGTACCGGACGTCGAGCCAGTGGAAGAAGCCTTTCTCCTTGGTCTTGTGATCCGCTTCCGCGTCGGCGAGCTTGAGGAAGCGCGAGCTCAGCATCGGCGTGAGCGTGAAGCTCACGAGCATCGACACCATGATCGAGAACGCCATCGTCCAGCCGAACGGATTGATGAAGCGCTTGGCGTAGCCGCTCATGAACGCGATCGGCAGGAAGATCACGACGAGCGACAGCGTCGTCGCCATCACGGCGAGCGCGACCTCGCGCGTGCCCTGGATCGCCGCTTCGTACGGCGAGCAGTTCTCCTCCTCGATGTAGCGGAAAATGTTCTCGAGCACGACGATCGCATCGTCGATGACGATGCCGACGGCGAGCGTGATGCCGAGCAGCGTCATGTTGTTCAGCGTGAACCCCATCAGGTTCATCAGCGTGAACGACGAGATGATCGATGCAGGTATCGCCAGCGCCGCGATCACGACCGCGCGGAAGTTCCGGATGAAGAACATGACGACGATCGCGGCGAAGAGGCTCCCGAAAATCAGGTGCTCTTCGAGCGACGCGACCGACGCATAAATGAATTTCGAGTCGTCGCGAACCCAGGTCAGCCGGACCGACTGCGGCAGCGCGCGCTGAATCGCGCCCATCTTCGCGCGCACGCCTTCGATCACCGCGACCGTGTTCTCGCCCATCGCGCGGCGGATGTCGAGCTGCACGGCCGGCTTGTCGCCGAACCACACCGACGAGGTCGGCCGCTCGAACGAATCCTCCGCGTACCCGACGTCCGATACGCGGATCGGCGTCCCGTTCTTCGTGGCGACGACGATGTTGTTGAAGTCCTCGGTGGCGTCGATGCGCCCGAGCGTCCGCAGCAGCAGCTGGCCTTTGCCCTGCTCCACGGCGCCGCCGGGGATCTCGACGTTCTCGGCGACGACGGCGTCTTTGACCTGCGAGATCGACAGGCCGTAGGAATTCAGCTTCTCGATGTCGACGACGATGTGGATCTCGCGGGCGCGACTGCCGGCGATCGTCACCTGGCCGACGCCGTTGACCGTCTGGATCGCGCGCGAGATCTGTTTGTCGGCGAGCTCGGTGAGCGTGCGAAGGCTCATCGCGTCGGACGACACCATCAGCGACATCACCGGATCGGCGTCGGGATCGACTTTCGTGATCACCGGCGGGAGCAGCTCCGGCGGCACGCTCTTGATCGCGCCGGCGACCTTCTCGCGCACGTCGTTGACCGCGTCGTTCAGGTCGCGCTCGAGCACGAAGCGGACCGTGATGTTGCCGCCGCCTTCGCTGATGCGGGCGGAAATCTCGTCGATCCCCGACACGCCGCTGATCGCCTCTTCCATCGGCTCGATGACCGACGAGGAGATTTCATCCGGGCTCGCGCCCGGCAGCGACAGCCGCACGTTGACGGTCGCGGGATCGGCGCGCGGGAACAGGTCGACGCCGAGATCCCGGAACGAGAAGATGCCGAGCACCACGAGCGACATCACGAGCATCGTGGCGAACACCGGCCGGCGCACGCAGATTTCCGACAACATCAGCTACTCACCCTTCCGAGCGGCCGTCGTCACCTTCATTCCGTCGATCAGCTTGTCGACGTCGTTCGCGGCGACGCGGTCGCCCGCGCTGACGCCGCTCAGAACCTCGATTCGGTCGCCGAGGCGCTCACCGACCTTGAGCTCGCGCGCCGTCAGCTTGTCGCCGTCGACGAGGAACGCGCGGTTGACGCCGTAGCGGTACTGCAGCACCGAGTAGGGGAGCGTCAGGACGTCGTCCACCTTGCCGCTCTCGATGTGCACGCGCGCGAAGGTCCCCGGCTTCAGCGTCGCGTCCGTGTTCGGCACGAGCGCCTCGAACGGAAACGCCCGCGTCGCCGTGTTGACGGCGGGGCTGATCCGCGACACGCGGCCGGTGAACGACTTGTCGGGATAGGCGTCGACGTGCAGCGCGACGGCCTGACCGTCGCGAATCCACGGCGCCATCCGCTCGGGGATCTCGGCGACGATCTTCAGCGGATCGACGCGGACGATCGACATCACCGCGCTCTGGCTCTTCACCAGCTCGCCAAGGTTCACCATCCGCTTCTCGACGTAGCCGTCGAACGGCGCGCGGATCTGCGTGTCGCGCAGCTGGCGATCGGCGAGCTTCATGCTCGCCTCAGACGCCTGGATGCTCGCGCGCAGGTTCTTCGCGTTCTGCAGCGACAGCTCGTAGCTCGCCTGCTTCGACTGCAGCGCCGCCCCCGCGTCGTCGAGCATCTGCTGCGGCACGAGCGACCGCTTGAACAGCTCGTTCGTCCGATCGAACGCCTGCTTCGCCTGGACGAGATCCGCGTTCGCCTTCTGGACGTCGGGCGTCTTCTCGATGTCGGGCAGGTGCTGCGGATCGGGCGCGCCGTACTGTGCGAGCGCGCGCGCCAGCGCCGCCTTCTGCTGATCGAGCGTGTACTGCTGCTTTTCCTGATCGACCTCGACGAGCGTCTGCCCCTTCGTGACGCGATCGCCGAGGTCCGCGAGAATGCGGCTCACCTTGCCGTCGGTCTCGGACGAGATCATCACCTGGTCGACCGCCGCGAGCGTCCCGACGAGATCCACCGAGCGCTTGACCCGCTCTTCCTTGACGACTTCGACCTTGATCGCTTTCGCCGCCTGGTCGCGGCCGCGCGCCTGGGCGGTCTCGCTCTTCGAGCACGCGGCCGCGCCCGCCGCGACGACGCCCACCGCGGTGAACCCCGACAACAAACGCAAGACGGATCTGCGCATAGGGATTTAAGGACCCGACAAAAGAGTGAAACCCTAAGAGTATACGATGCGGCGGGCGCGATCTTCGTGTAACCGATTGTCTCGGTGGGCCTTACATCGTACCGAGCAGGTTCTGGTCGCCCATCCAGGCCGCCATCTCATCGGCGCGCCGCGGCGGGCTGATGGACGTCCCCTGCGCGACGTCGCATCCCATCGTCTGCAGCTGCATCTGGACCTCCGCGCTCTCGACGCCTTCGGCCACCACCGTCAGCCCGAGATTGTGCGCGAGATCGATCGCCGAGCGGACGATCACTTCGTCCTGGCCGCTCATGAGGTTGGCGACAAACGATCGATCGATCTTCAGCTCGTCGACCGGCAGGCGCCGCAGATAGCTGAGCGACGAGTAACCGGTGCCGAAATCGTCGATGACGAGGCGGACCCCCATGTCGTGCAGCCGCTTCAGGCACTCGAGCGACCGCGCCGGATCCGTCATCAGGACGTTCTCGGTGATCTCGAGCGCCAGCGACGCGGACGCGGCGTCGTAGCCGTCGAGAATCGACGCGATGCGCTGCGGCAGCCGCGGATCCTGCAGCGTCCGCTGCGACAGATTCACCGCGACGGTGAGCGGTGGCTTCTTCTGCCGCGGCGTCCACTCGCGAATCGCCGTCTCGATCACGATCGTCGTCAGCGGATTGATCAGGCCGGTCTGCTCCGCGAGATCGATGAAGTCGCCCGGCAGCAGGCGCCCCTGCTTCGGATGGTTCCAGCGCACGAGCGCCTCGACGCCGACGACGACGTTCGATCGCAGGTGGAGCATCGGCTGGTACTCGACGAAGAACTGCGCTTCGTCGAGCCCGCGGCGGAGCTCCGAAATGAGCGAAAGGCGCCGGTGCGTCTTCGGGTCGCGATTCGGCGAATAGACCGCCATGCCCGTCGCGTCGGACTTCGCGACGTACATCGCGACGTCCGCTTTCTGGAGCAGCCCGTCGGCTGTCGAGGCGTGCTCGGGAAAGCACGCGATGCCCAGGCTCGCGCGCACGTTCACCGGCCGGTGATCGACGATGCACGGTTGCTCGATCTCGTGGACCACCTTCTGCGCGGTGCTGAGCGCGCCCTCGACGTCGGTCAGCGGCAGAACGACGGCGAACTCGTCGCCGCCGAGGCGGGCGACCGTATCGGCGTCGCGCACCGTCGCGCGAATCCGCGAGGCGACGCTCTGCAGCAGGAGATCGCCGGCATGATGGCCGAGCGTGTCGTTGATCCCCTTGAAGCCGTTCAGATCGAGCACCAGCAGCGCGACGGAGGAGCCCTCGCGGTGCGCGACGCGCGCCGCCTGCGTCAGCCGATCCTGCAGCAGCGCGCGGTTCGGCAGATCCGTGAGCGCGTCGTGGTAGGCGAGGTGGACGAGCCGCTGCTCGACGCGCCGCCGCTCGCGGCGCGCCGCCGCCTCCCGCAGCTGGCGCTCGACCGACGGCAGCAGCCGCTGCAGGTTCGCCTTCAGGATGTAATCGTGCGCGCCGGTGCGCATCGCGGCGACCGCCGCGTCTTCGCCGCGCACGTTGGACACGAAGAGAAACGGCAGGTCGGCGTCGCGCTGGCGGACGATGTCGAGCGCTTCGATGCCGTCGAATCCGGCGGTCGTGTAGTCGGCGATGGCGACGTCCCAGCGCGCGTGATCGATCGCGCCCGACAGCGCGTCGGCCGACGCGACGCGCTGCCACGCGACGTCGTAGTGCTGCTCGAGCGCGCGGATCACGAGCGCCGCGTCGTCGGACGAATCGTCGATGAGCAGGACGCGCAGCGTTGGCGGCACCAGGTTGTCCCCGGAACGCGCGACGGCCTCGCGTCACGCTGGGGGAGCGTCGCTCGGCAGGCTGGAGGCTGCGCGTCCCGATTGCTTGACCGAAAGGGTGCCAGATTTTCGCGGGCGGGGCTAGGCGAAAATACGACGAATCTTCACAACTTAGCGCGAAGATCCAAGCAACTGATCAGCAGTGACGAATCGCGGTTCTATATCCACAGGAATGGATTGCAGCTTTTCGAGCGCCTGCTGGACCGGCGGCCGGACGATGCCCAGCCGATCGCCGAGCGCTTTCGCCCTCGAATAGTCGCCCTCGGCCTGAATCGTCATGATCTCGCGGGTCAGGCCCGCCACGCCCTCCTTGATTCGATCGGCGTTGACGGCGAAGGTTCCGTCCGCCTGGATCGTGAAGGCGCGCTGATCGAGAAGGTAGTTCAGCTGAATCGCGATCCCTTTTCCGTGCGCCTCGCTCACGCCGAAGCGGATCGAGCGGAAGGCGGATGCCAGAAATGTCGTGTAGAGCGACTGCTCCATCTCCTTTGGCAGCACGCCCTTGTCGATCATGTGCTGAATGGCGAAGAGCCCCGAGATGTCGGCCTTGGCCTCCTCGAGCGCGCTGTAGGTGTCCTTCAGCTGCTGGCGCACAGTCGTCTGCCGGCCGCCGGCGTTGATGCTGTGCGGCCCGAGCCCGTGCATCAGCTCGTGGACGACGATGTGCGTGAAGAAGGCTTCGAAGGAGAGCCGCCCCTGATCGGCGCGGCCGAGCACGATGCGCGAGATCGGCTGCAGCGTTTTGGCGAACTTCGCGTCCTGGACGTTTTTCAGCATGACGCGTTTGGCGCCTTTTTCCTGCACGACGCGCTCGTCGTTTGGCAGGTTGAACGCCGCCGTCTGCACGGCGCGGTTGCCGTCGCCGGCCGCGTAGATCTCGTTGACAACGACGATCGGCGCCAGCGCGCCGAGCTTCGGGTTGCGGTGCTTCGGCTCGATCGGCAGGTTGTTCTCGATGTCCTGCAGCTCGCCGGCGAACTTCTGGAGCTTCGCGGTTTCCGCCTGGTCCTGCACCGTGACGTAGGACTCGAAGCCGGCCTTGTAGTTGAACAGCTCGTCCTCGTACACCTCGTACGGGCCGATCGTCGGCTCGACGGCGCCCTTCAGCTCCATCCACGCGACGTCGCTGTCGTAGTAGTCGTTCGAGAGGAACGCCGCCGCGCGGCTCGTGAGGAAATTCTTGAGCGTCGGCTCGGTCGTGATCTGCGCCGCCTCGCGCAGGAGCGACGCGGCGCGCTCGAGCTCCGGCTGGTACTCGACGTTGTACGGCACGAGCGTGAAGCTCGCGCCCGAACGGCGGACGACGGTGAAGAAGCCGGTCGCGCGCGCACGTTCGGCGTCGGGCAGCGCCTGCATCCACTTGTCGAGATCGGCTTTCGCGGCGCCCTCCGGGTAATAGTTCGCGCCCGCCGGTTTCGGCGGCACGTTCGCCACGAACGGCGCGTTGTGATCGAGCCGCGACCACGGGCCCTTGTTGATCAGGAAATAGTGCAGCCGCGCGCGGCCGGCCGGCGAGTCGTCGCGGGCGAGATCGGCGAGGAGCGCGTCGTTGCCGCCCCACACCTGGCGCAGGAACAGCGCGTCGACGATCTTCGACGCCTGGACCAGCTTCGCGATGACGCGGCGGTCGGCGTCGGACAGCTTCGACACGTCGGCGGTGATGTCGGTCGGCGCAAAGCGCGCCGCCATCTGCTGCAGCTTCTGCGTGTCGGGCACGCCGCCCCCTTGTGCGCGAACCAACAGCGCCGCGCCGGCAACCGCCGCGACGACGGCGAGCGGCGCGATCCAGCGTCGTTCGGTAAGTGCCATGGCAGCGGTCTAGTGTAGCGCCGCGGGACTGCGTCTCCGTAATCCAACCGACGAAGCTGAGCGCGCGCGGGCGCACGCGTGCGGCCGCGGCCGCACACCGCTCCGGGGTTCTTCGCGCGGCTGCACGCGGCCTCACTCAGCCGCACAGGCACTTCTCTTGCGTCAGCCTTTCGCGTGATGCGAGCCCTGATAGCCGACGACGACCGCATGACGACGGCAATTCTTTCCGCCGCGGTCGCCAGCTGGGGCCTCGAGCCGGTCGTGGCGAACGACGGCGCCCAGGCGTGGGAGATGCTGCAGGCGCCCGGCGCGTGCGATCTCGTGATCGTCGACTGGATGATGCCGGGGATCGACGGCATCGAGCTGTGCCAGCGCATCCGCCGCACGCCGTCGCTCGCGGCGACCTACGTGCTGCTGCTCACCGGCCGATCGTCGCGCGCGGATCTGGTCTCGGGCCTCGACGCCGGCGCCGACGACTACATGGTGAAGCCGATCGACCCCGAGGAGCTGCGCGCGCGCGTGCAGGTGGGCGTCCGCGTCGCGACGCTGCAGCGGCGCCTCGCCGAGCAGGTGGCGGAGCTCGCGTCGGCGCGCGATCACCTCGCGCGGATCGCCAGCACCGATGCGCTCACCGAGCTCTACTCGCGCCGCGGCTGGTTCGAGCTGGCGGCGACCGAGTTCTCGCGCAGCCGCCGCTACGGCCGCGCCGTCAGCCTGCTGCTGATCGATCTCGACTACTTCAAGCGCGTGAACGACACGTTCGGGCACGACGCCGGCGATCGCCTGCTGCAGACCTTCGCCGCGATGCTCCGCGTCGAGTGCCGCCAGTCGGACGTCGTCGGACGGATCGGCGGCGAGGAGTTCGCGATTCTGCTGCCCGAGACGTCGATTCACGCGGCGCAGCGGCTCGCGGAGCGGATCTGCATCGCGTCGCGCGGCCTCAAGCTCGCCACGGCCTCGGGCGAGATCGCCTGCACGACGAGCATCGGCATCGGCGAGCTCGGCGGCGAGGACTTCACCATCGACGACGTGATGCGCCGCGCCGACGCGGCGCTGTACGAAGCCAAGCGCGGCGGACGCGATCAGTGGCGGCGCGCGCTCACCGATCTCAGCGAGGTCGCCGATCACGTCGCGGCACAGAGCCGCGGGTCCAAAAATCTCTGAATCCTGATTGCGCGTGTCAGTGCACGCCGCGCGACATCTGCAGGGCGTTCGGATCGGCGCCGAGCCGGCGGATGGCGGTTTCCCACAACTGCTCGGGCGGCGTGTTGAAGATCAGATCGCGGTCCACATCGCTCATCAGCCAGGCTGACGCTTCGAGCTCCGCTTCGAGCTGGCCGGGGCCCCAGCCCGCGTAGCCGATCACCAGGCGCGTGAAGGGCGGCGGCGCCGGGCCGAGCAGCCGCCGCAGCAGATCGGGCGACGTCGACAGATACAGATCGTCGGCGATCCGCATCCCGGTCAGTTCCTCCATCGCCTCGGGTTCGTCGCCCACGAGCACCCAGCTGCGCTGCGGCTCCACCGGTCCGCCGATCCAGACCTGCAGCTCGCGGTCGGTGGACACCGGCGGCTCGAGGTTCACCGTCACGCGTCCGGTCGTCACGAGCGGCCGGTTGACGACGAGCCCGAACGCGCCTTCCTCGCTGTGCTTGCAGAGGAGCACGACCGTCCGGCTGAAATTCGGATCGGTCATCTGGGGCATCGACAGGAGGAACGCGGGAGCGAGCGAGGCGCCCATCTCTCTCTCTTTTTGCCACGAAAGCGCGAAAACGGGAAACAAAAACTGCGAGACGACGATCAACGCAGAACACGCAGAGCACGCAGAACACCCAGCGCACGCAGAGAGTTAGCAGGGACACGAGACGATCGGGCGTGCGACCGACGGCTGGCTCCGCCAGCCGTCGCGCCGACGGAACAACCGCCGCAAACACAAACGACGTGCGATCAGGGTTTGTGATTTGCGGCGGTTGTTTCGCCGGCGAGGCCCGCTTCGCGGGCCGGTCGCACGGCGCATCTCCGCGGGCTCAGCGGTCTCTGCGGTGGATCCGTCGTCGTGGACACTATCTTTTCAACGCCCTCGCGACGACGCGCAAGTCGTCGGTGAACTGCTTCATCTCCCGGCGACGCGACTCGTCGTCGGGCGCGCGAAGAATCGACGACGGGTGGACGGTGGCGAGGACGAGCGGCGCGAGCGGCGACGGCACGAACTCGCCGCGGTGCGCCGTCACCCGGAACTGCCGTCCGAGGAGCGCCTGCGCCGCCGTCGCGCCCAGGCAGACGATCGCGCGCGGCTTCACGAGCGCGATCTCGGTGTCGAGCCACGGACGGCACGCGGCGATCTCCGCCGCGTTGGGCTTCTTGTGAATGCGCCGCTTGCCGCGCGGCTCCCACTTGAAGTGCTTGACGACGTTGGTGACGTAGACGGCGGATCGGTCGATGCCCGCGTCGGCGAGCGCGCGATCGAGCAGCTTCCCTGCGGGCCCGACAAACGGATGGCCGCTCAGGTCTTCGTCGTTCCCCGGCTGCTCGCCGACGAACATCAGCTGGGCGTTTTTCGTCCCCTCGCCGAACACGGTCTGCGTGCCGCGGCGCCACAGCTCGCACGCCTGGCAGTCTTTCGACGCGACGCGGACCTTGTCGATCGTCGGCCGAACGGGAATCAGCTCCGCTGCGCTACGGGTCGGCTTCGACGGCGGTTTCGGCATGGCTCGGCGCGGCATTCTCGAGAGCGACCGCGACGTTTCGTCGCAAGCCTTGTGCCTTCGCGCGGCGCATCGCGCTGCCGCGCAGCGCGGCGTTCAGCTCATCGTCGCTCCGCCGCGAGAGCGCGAGCAGATCGACGGCGTCCCACGCCGGCCTCGGCTGCCACGCCGGATCGTCCGAGCGCGGCGCGGCGGCGTTCCACGGACACACTTCCTGGCAGACGTCGCATCCGTACACGTGCGATCCGACCGCCGCGCGATGCTCGGCGGGAATCTCCCCGCGATGCTCGATCGTGAGATACGAGATGCAGCGCGTCGAGTCCAGCACGCCCGGCGCGACGATCGCCTGCGTCGGACACGCCTCGAGGCACAGCGTGCACGTCCCGCAGTGATCGAACGCCGGCGGGTCGACCTCGAGCGGCAGGCTGCAGATGACGACGCCGAGGAAGATCCACGATCCGAGCGTCGGGCTGATGACGCAGGTGTTCTTCCCGATCCATCCGATGCCGGCGTGCTGCGCGTAGACGCGCTCCTGCACGGGACCGGTGTCGACGTACACGCGCGCGTCGAACCTCTCCGCCGACTCGGTTCGCATCCACGCGAGCAGCTGCTCGAGCCGCGCGCCGACGACGTCGTGATAGTCGTCGCCCCACGCGTAGCGCGCGATCTGCGCGCGGCCGGCGTCGGCGCCTTCGATCGAGTACGGCCGATCGGTGTGGTAGACGGTTGCGGTGACGATCACGGTGCGCGCGGTCGGGACGACGTTGCGCACGTCGGCGCGCCGCTCGGCGGATCGGTGGAGATACGCCATCTCCCCCGCGTAGCCGCGCGAGAGCCACTCGCGAAAGAACGCGAGCTCGGGATGCGCCGCCGCCGGCGCGATCCCGCAGGCATCGAAGCCGAGAGAGCGGGCGTACTGTTTGATGTCTGACGCCGTCATCTGGACGCCCGCCTCCGTCATGGCTGAGGGCTGAGGGCTCATGGCTATGGCGAATGGTGGATGGACGCCATCAGCCATCAGCCATCAGCCATCAGCCATTAGCCATTGCCATCAGCCATCAGCCATCAGCCATGACGGGTTACTTCTTCCCCACGAGCTGACGCAACACGTAGGGCAGGATGCCGCCGTGGCGGAACGCGACGAGCTCCTCGGGCGTGTCGATGCGCGCCGTCCCGTGGAACTCGATCTTCGCGTCGCCCTCGCCGAACGCGCACACGCTGATCGATCCACCCGGCTTCAGGCTTTGCGCGATGCCGGTGATCTCGTAGCGCTCTCGTCCGGTGAGGCCGAGCGAGGCCGCGGTGGTCCCCGCCGGGAACTGCAGCGGCAGGACGCCCATGTTCACGAGGTTGCTGCGGTGGATGCGCTCGAAGCTCTCGGCGATGACCGCCGCGACGCCGAGCAGCAGCGTCCCTTTCGCCGCCCAGTCGCGCGACGATCCGGAGCCGTACTCCTTGCCGGCGATCACGAGCAGCGGCACGCCCTCGTTCTTGTACTGCATCGCCGCGTCGTAGATCGTCGTCACGTCGCCGTCGGGCTGATGCGTCGTCCAGCCGCCCTCGGTGCCGGGCGCGAGCTGGTTGCGCAGCCGCACGTTGGCGAACGTGCCGCGCATCATCACCTCATGATTGCCGCGCCGCGCGCCGTACGAGTTGAAGTCGCTCGGCTGCACACCGCGCGCCATCAGGTACTTCCCCGCAGGGCTGTCGCGCTTGATCGATCCCGCCGGCGAGATGTGATCGGTCGTGATGCTGTCGCCGAGCAGCGCGAGCACGCGCGCGCCGGTGATGTCGCGCACCGGCGCCGTCTCCATCGTGATGTGCTCGAAGAACGGCGGGTTGCGGATGTAGGTTGAATCGGCCTCCCACTTGAAGCGGTCGCCGTGCGGCACCGGCAGGCTCTTCCAGCGGTCGTCGCCGGTGAAGACGTCCTTGTATTGCTGCCGGAACATATCCGACGTCACCGACTTCAGCATCGTCTCCTGGATCTCGCGCTCGGTCGGCCACAGCTCGCGCAGATAGACGGGCGCGCCGTCTGTGTCGGTCCCGATCGGCTCGGTCGTGAGATCGACCGTCATGCGGCCGGCGAGCGCGTACGCGACGACGAGCGGCGGCGACGCCAGATAGTTCGCCCGCACCTGCTGCTGGATGCGCCCTTCGAAATTGCGGTTGCCGCTCAGGACCGCTGCGACGACGAGGTTTCGCGATTCGACTTCGCCGGCCACGTCTTCCGGCAGCGGGCCGCTGTTGCCGATGCACGTCGTGCAGCCGTAGCCGACCAGGTTGAAGCCGAGCTCGTCGAGATACGGCTGCAGCCCGGCCTTCTTCAGATACTCGGTAACGACCTTCGATCCCGGCGCGAGGCTCGTCTTCACCCACGGCTGCCGCTTCAGCCCGCGCTCGACCGCCTTCTTCGCGAGCAGTCCCGCGCCGATCATCACGCTCGGGTTCGACGTGTTCGTGCAGCTCGTAATCGCGGCAATCACGACGGCGCCGTGATCGACGGCGGTGGCAATCTCCGGCACGTCGGCGACCGCGGTCGCCGCGGGGCTGCCGACCGCCGACACGTGCGACGATCCCGCCGCTTCGGCCGCCTTCTTCGGCGACGAGGCCATCATCGAGCTGAGCGCGGCCTGGAAACCGGCCTTCGCCTGCTTGAGCGACACGCGGTCCTGCGGCCGCTTCGGCCCCGCGAGGCTCGGCTCGACCGTCTCGAGATCGAGCTCGATGATCTCGCTGTAGACCGGATCGGCCTCGCCGGCATGGCGGAACATCCCCTGCGCCTTCGCGTACGCCTCGACGAGCGCGACATGCGGCTCCTCGCGGCCCGAGAGCCGCATGTAGTCGAGCGTCATCTCGTCGATCGGGAAGATCGCGATCGTCGCGCCGTACTCGGGGCACATGTTGCCGAGCGTCGCGCGGTCCGCGATCGTGAGATCGGCGAGGCCGGGTCCGAAGAACTCGACGAACTTGCCGACGACGCCGTGCTTGCGCAGCCGCTCGGTGATCGTGAGCACGAGATCGGTGGCGGTCGCGCCCTCGAGCATCCGTCCCTTCAACCGGAAGCCGAGCACCTGCGGGATGAGCATCGAAATCGGCTGCCCGAGCATCGCGGCCTCCGCCTCGATGCCGCCCACGCCCCATCCCATCACGCCGAGGCCGTTCACCATCGTCGTGTGCGAGTCGGTGCCGACGAGCGTGTCGGGAAACGACAGCAGTCCTTCCGGCGAGTCGGCGGTCATCACGACGCGCGCGAGGTACTCGAGGTTCACCTGGTGCACGATCCCGGTATCAGGCGGCACGACGCGGAAGTTGTGGAAGGCCTCCTGGCCCCAGCGGAGAAAAGCGTAGCGCTCCTTGTTGCGAGTGAACTCGAGGTCCGCGTTCAGCTGAAACGCGTTCGGCTGGCCGAAGTAGTCCACCTGCACCGAGTGATCGATCACGAGCTCCACCGGCTGCAGCGGGTTGACGCGGCCGGGATCGCCGCCGAGCCGCACGATGCCGTCGCGCATCGCCGCGAGATCGACGACCGCGGGCACGCCGGTGAAGTCCTGCAGCAGCACGCGCGCCGGCGCGAACGAGATCTCCTTCGGCGCGCTGCCCTTGAGATCCCAGCGCGCGAGCGTCTCGACGTCGGCCGACTTCACGAAGCGGCCGTCCTCGTGGCGCAGCAGGTTCTCGAGCAGGATCTTCATGGAGTACGGCAGGCGCGCGATTTCGGGAAAGCCGGCGTCCTGCAGCGCGCGGAGGCTGTAAATCTGGACGGTGCGGCCGCCCACGGGCAGCGGAATCCGCGCGCCGAAGCTGTTCACGGTCGACATGTCGACGTCCTCAAAACGGCGATCGTACCACACGGGCCGAGCCCGTCCGCGCCCGCGAACCCTGCGGTCGCCTCGCCGCGCGACAAAAGTCGCGGCGATTCCGATTCACGGCACTCACAAGGCGGCGGATCGAGCGCGCGCGCGCATGCGGCGTCGCGACGCACGGCGATGCGCGCCGGGAGACGACCACGCGACGTCTCGGCGAGCGCTCACCGACGCGCCGAAACGCTGGCGCGCCGCAACTCCATGCGCGGCCGCCGGTTACGACGTGGAGGTCGAGCTTGCGAGTCTGCGGTCTGGTGTTCGCAAAATGCACAACATGCACGATTTAGATATCAAGTGACCGTCATCAGGCTCGAATCTGGCGATCTGCTTGTGCATATCTGCAGATATGGCACAGATCTGGTAACATGACGGCGAGACGGAGGACCGCGGACATGACGCTCGCGATGGTGAGGCGCAAGACGGAACGGATTCGGGAATTCTCGGCACTGCCTTTCCTGCTCGTGGCGGCGGTGAGCCTCGCGGGCGCGTTTCTTCGCCCTCAGCCCCAGGTCGTCACCGGCGGGCCGGTGAACGCGGGCGACGTCGCGTGGATGCTGACCGCCACCGGCCTCGTGCTGCTCATGACGCCGGGCCTCTCGTTTTTCTACGGCGGCATGGTGCGCACCAAGAACGTCGTCTCGACCATGCTGCAGAGCTTTGTCGCGATGGCGGTGATCAGCATCCTGTGGATCGTCGTCGGCTTCAGCCTCGCGTTCGGCGACAGCGTCCACGGGCTGATCGGCGATCCGCGGACGTTCTTCATGTTCATGCGCGTCGGCGCGTCGACGCACCCGGATCTTGCGCCGACGATTCCGCTGATCGTGTTCGCGCTGTTCCAGCTGAAGTTCGCGATCATCACGCCGGCGCTGATCACCGGATCGTTCGCCGAGCGCGTGCGCTTCACGAGCTATCTGCTCTTCATGTGTCTGTTCAGCGTGTTCATCTATGCGCCGCTCGCGCACTGGACGTGGCACCCCGACGGCTTCCTGCACAAGCTCGGCGTGCTCGACTTCGCCGGCGGCACCGTCGTGCACATGTCGGCGGGGCTGGCGGCGCTCGCGGGCGCTATCACGCTCGGCCGCCGCCGCACGCACGAAGCCGGCGAGCCGCACACGCCGGCCAACATCCCGTTCGTCATGCTCGGCACAGGCATGCTGTGGTTCGGCTGGTTCGGCTTCAACGCCGGATCGGCGCTCTCGGCGTCAGGACAGGCGGCGATGGCGTTCGCGACGACGAACACGGCGTCGGCGGCCGCGGCGCTCGCGTGGATCTTCTTCGACGGCATGCGCGGGCAGAAGCCGTCGGCGCTCGGCGCGTGCGTCGGCGCCGTCGTCGGGCTGGTGGCGATCACGCCCGCCGCGGGCTACGTGAGCGTCGGCGAGAGCATCTTCATCGGCACGTGCGCGAGCGTGATCTCGAACATGTGCGTGCACTGGAAGAACAACGCGTCGACGCTCGACGACACGCTCGACGTCTTTCCGTGCCACGGCGTCGGCGGTATGGTGGGCATGCTGATGACCGGGCTGTTCGCCAAGGACGTCGGCCTCACGTCGGGCCACGCCTACACGTTCCTGGTCCACTGCGGCGCGCTGGTGTTCGTCGCGCTGTTCTCCTTCTGCGGGTCGTGGGCGCTCTACAAGCTCACCGACCTGATCATTCCGCTGCGCGTCTCCGACGAGCAGGAGGAGATCGGCCTCGACATGAGCCAGCACGGCGAGATGATGCAGGACCCGACCGCGTTCGCGCCGGCCGCGCCGAGCCTCGCCAAGATCGCTTAGATCCCCTGCGTGTGGGGCGACCCTTTCAGGGTCGCCTTCGCGCCGCCGACGATATCGGCGAGCCTGAAAGGCTCGCCCTACATCGAGCATGCCATGGCTACCGAATGGACCGCCGACGAGATCCGCCGCGTCGGCCGTCTGGTCGTCGATCTCATCGCCGATCACCTGACGTCGCTGCCCGGGCGTCCCGCGTTCCGGCCGATTCCGGCGGCGCTCGCGCAGGAGATGGCGGCGACGCCGCCGCCCGCGGATCCCGTGTCGCCCGACGACATCCTGCGGCGCTTCACTGAGACGATCGAGCCGTATCCGTTCGGCAACGGCCATCCGCGCTTCTGGGGATGGATCAACTCGCCGCCGGCGGTGATGGGCATCTTCGCCGACGCGCTCGCCGCCGCGATGAACCCGAGCTGTGCGGGCGGCAACCACGCCGCGATTCATCTCGAGCGCGAGGTGCTCGAGTGGTTCCGCGAGCTGCTGCGGTTCCCGCGCGGCGCAATGGGCCTGCTGGTCAGCGGCGGATCGATGGCGACAATGACGGCGATGGCCGTTGCGCGGCACGTGAAGAGCGGCGTCGACGTGCGGCAGGACGGCCTGCGCGGCGCGGGCGCGCCGTTCGCGTTCTACATGACGACCGAAGGCCACTCGTGCGCGCGGAAGGCCATCGAGCTGCTCGGATTCGGCAGCGCATCGATCCGGATCGTGCCGACGACGGACGCGTACACGATGGACGTCGCGGCGCTCGACAACGCCATTGCCGCCGATCGCCGCGCCGGCGTTCGGCCGATCGCCGTCGTCGCGACCGCCGGCACGACGAACACCGGCGCGATCGACGACCTGCAGGCAATTGCCGCCGTGTGCCGGCGCCACGACGTGTGGATGCACGTCGACGCGGCGTACGGCGGGCCTGCGATTCTGTCGGATCGGTACGGCAGCGCGATCGCCGCGCTCGCGCACGCCGACAGCGCCGTGGTCGATCCGCACAAGTGGATGTTCGTGCCGGTCGAGGCCGGGTTCGTGATCGTGCGCGACGGCGAGGCAATGCGATCTGCGTTCAGCCTCGTGCCGTCCTACATCCGCACGCAGGGCAGCGCGGGCGAGGTGTACGGCCAGCCGTGGTTCAGCGAATACGGCTTCCAGCAGACGCGCGGCTTCCGCGCGCTGAAGGTCTGGATGGCGATGCAGCAGTTCGGCACGCGTGGCTACAAGGCCATCGTCGAGGAGAACATCGCGCTGGCGCAGTATCTGGCCGATCGCGTGCGCGGCGCCGAGGACTTCGAGCTGATGGCGCCGTCGAGCCTGAGCGTCGTGTGCTTCCGCTACGTCGATGCGTCGACGGCGATCGAAGGCGCGGACGCGGAGGTGGCGGCAGCGGAGCGGGAGAGTGCGGCGGCCGCGCTGAACCGCGCCGTCCTGGAGCGACTGCAGCTCTCCGGCGAGGCGTTCATCACGAGCACGGAGCTTCGCGGCCGCTTCGTTCTGCGCGCCTGCGTGGTGAACTACCGGAGCACCCGCGAGGACGTGGATCGGATGCTGGACGCGGTGCGCACGATCGGGCGGGAGGTCGGCGCGGCCACCGGCCTCCGGTAGCGCAGCCGTTCAGGGCTGCCTCCGCGGCCGTTGGCAGGCCTAAAGGCGGCCTAAAGGCCTGCGCTACGAGAGGCCGCGGTAATTCACCACCGCAGGTACGCGTCGCGGATCGCGCGGCGCGCTTCCCGCATCGCGTCGCGGATCGCAGCGGTCGCCTCGTGGAGCGCGTCGTGGACGTGCCTCCGCGAGTCCCACGCAGCGCGGTTCAAAGTGCGGTGCGTGTGCCGCAGGCCCCACTGCGCCTCGCGCATCGCGAGCCGCATCTCGCGCCGCGCCTCGGCCCGCGCCTGGCGCCGGCCGAAATGGTCGTGCGCCGAGATGGTGCCCGACAGCGCCAGCACCGCGGCCGCCGCAAGCCCGATCGTGACCAGTCGCTTCATGACGGTGCTCCCCAACGGCGATTGGACGAACGGTCCGTTCAAAAGGTTGCCAGGAAGTCGCGCGCAATCGCGGCGAGGTCGCGGTGCTCGACATCGGCCGCGTAATTCATCGCGCGCATGTCCGCGGCCGAAATGCGGCCGCTCAGCCGCTCGAGCGCCGCCCGCACGTCGGGATACCGCAGCAGCGTTTCCGCCCGAGCCACCGCTGCCGCGTCGTACGGCGGGAAATAATGGCGGTTGTCCTCGAGCTGCACGAGATCCAGCCCCTTGATCAGGCCGGCCGTCGCGTCGCCCGCGATGATGTCCACCTGTCCCGACGCGAGCGCACGGTAGCTGAGCGTCAGGTCCATCACGCGCGGCGGACCCGGGAAGCGCAGGCCGTAGGTCTTCACGAGCCCGGCGAAGCCGTCCGGCCGCTCGACGAACTCGTAGCCGAACCCGGCGCGCCAGCGCGTCGAGTCGCGCGCCGCTTCCTCGATGGTCCGCAGCCGCCGCGCGCGCGCGTCGGCGCCGCGCACCAGAATCGCGAACGTGTTGTTGAAGCCGAGCGGCGGCAGCAGCGTGCGGCCGCTGCGCGCGTAGAGCGACCGGACCGTGTCGAACACCGACGCCGCGTCGGTGCTCACCGGCTGATGAAAGATCGCCGTCAGCGCGGTCCCCGTGTACTCGACGTACACGTCGATATCGCCGCCGAGTAGCGCGCGATCGCAGATCAGCGTGCCGCCCAGGTTCAGCCGCCGATCGACGGTCAGCCGCGTCTGCCGCTCGATCGTCTGCGCGAGGAGCTCGCCGAGCACGAGCTGCTCGGTGAAATTCTTCGATCCGACGACGACGGCGCCGCCGCCGCGCCGCGCCGCGACCGCGCTCGACAACAGCGCCACCGCGGCGAGCGACGCGGCCGTGGCGGCGAACAGCCGACCGAATCGCCGCGTCCGGCGCCGCGCCGAGAGCTGCCGCTCGACGCCGAGCAGCGCCGTGTCCACCAGAACGGCGAGCGCCGCGGCAGGGATCGCGCCCGCGAGGATCACCGTCGTGTCCACCATCGAGAGGCCGCGGTAGATGTACTCGCCGAGCCCACCGGCGCCGATCGCGGCGGCGATCGTCGCCGAGCCGACGCCGACGACGGCGGCGACGCGCACGCCGGCGAGAATCGATGGCAGCGCGAGAGGCAGCTCGACGAGCCGCAGCAGCTCGCGGGGCGTCATCCCCATCGCGACACCCGCCTCGCGAATCGCCGGATCGATCCCGCGCATCCCCGCGATCGTCGTCCGGACGATCGGCAGCAGGCCGTAGAGGATCAGCACGACGAGCGCCGCGCGCGCGCCGACGCCGCCGACAAACGGCGCCGGCAGCAGGAACCCGAACATCGCGAGGCTCGGGATCGTCTGCACGATACCGGCAATCGCCATCGCCGGCGCGGCGAGGCGCGGCCGCTTCGACGCGAACACGCCGAGCGGCACGCCGACGAGGACCGCGATTGCGGTGGACGCGGCGACCAGCACGACGTGCTGCGCGACGAGCGTCGCCAGTTCGGCGCGGTGCGTCAGCCAGAACGAGAACAGCCGGCTCATGACACGCGCGGCATCGCAGGCAGCGCATCGAGCAGCTGCCGGACGCGCCCATCGGCGGACGCGGCGACGGCGGAAGGCGTGTCGAGCGCGATCAGCCGGCCGTCCTCGAGCACGCCGACGCGATCGCCGAGCGCGAACGCTTCGCCCATGTCGTGCGTCACGATGATGACGGTTTTCCTCACGCGCGCCTGGATGCGCCGGAACTCGCGATGCAGCTCGGCGCGCGTGAGCGGGTCGAGCGCGCCGAACGGTTCGTCCATCAGCAGAATCGGCGGATCGGCGGCGAGCGCGCGCGCGACGCCGACGCGCTGCCGCTGCCCGCCCGACAGCTCGTCCGGCCAGCGCGCGGCGAACTGATCCGGCGGCAGGCCGACGAGCTCGAGCAGCTCGTGCACGCGCGCCGCGGTGCGCTCGGCCGGCCACCGCTCGAGCTGCGGCACGAGCGCGACGTTCCCGCCAATCGACATGTGCGGAAAGAGTCCAACCTCCTGCAGTACGTAGCCGACGCGGCGCCGCAGGCGGATCGGTTCCCACGTGCGCGTGTCGCGGCCTTCGACCACGACGGCGCCCGCGTCGGGCTCGAGCAGCCGGTTGATCAGCTTCAGCAGCGTGCTCTTCCCCGCGCCGCTGCGGCCGACGAGCGCGAGCACGTCGCCCGATCCGACCGCGAGCGAGAAATTGTCGAGCACGCGGGGCCGTCCGGGGCGCGCGAACGAGACGTCGCGAAACTCGATGGCCGGATCGGGCATCGTGCTTGCGACGGTACCACCGGAGGCGCAGCTCATGCCACAGAACATGGATCGGGATCCCGACGTGCAGCGCGACAGCCAGCAGATTCAGGACGACAACCAGACCTCAGGCGAGTCGGTGGTCGGCGGCCAGACCTCCGGCGACGCGCAGCAGCCGACGAGCGTCGTCAACCGCTATACGCCGAACCAGGCGGCGAATCGGGAGCCGGCGGAAGGATCGCGTGAGTCGGCCGCCGGCATCTCGAACCGGCCGCTCAGCGAGGAGATCGGCCGCCAGGAGAACCTGCCGCCGCGCGGCGAGGCGAAGGACGACAGCCATGCGTAACGACGCCCGCCCGATCGGGCAAGCCGCGCCCCTCAGCGCGTTCGAGGAGGTACCGTCGCGAGGCCAGTCCGACGACGCGCGCGAATCGGTGACGCACGATCGCCAGTCGCAGGTCGTCAACGACGCCGCGGCCGGGAACGCGCGCCGCGACGACGCCGACGCCGACGCCGATCCGGTGATGCCGACCGGCGACTCCACGCTGAAGACGAAGATCTGACGGCGTCATGGCTGATGGCTGATGGCTATGGCGGATGGTGGATGGAGGCCATCAGCCATCCAGCCATTAGCCATCAGCCATTAGCCATGACGCGCGCGTCAGAAGCGTAAGAACAGTGACGCGCCCAGTGATGGCGCGGCGTGCGATCCGGGGGCGAACGCCACGCCGTCCCGGCGCACGACGGCGCGCGCGTCGACGCGGACGCCGGTCGCCTTCAGCCACCCCGACCGTGACGCGAGCAGATACGCGACCCCGCCGCCGAGGGTGTAATACCGTCCCGTCTGCGCGAGGAGCGCGCGATCGTGAAGCTGACGGAGATATCCGCCGCCGACTGCGACGAACGGCGCGAGCCGCGGCCGCTGCACGCCCGGCACGCGCCAGACGACGGCGCCGCCGATCATGTACTCCTGAATCTTCTCGACAGCCGTCGTCGGCGCTGCGTTCTCGATGTCGCCGCTGACCGCGACGCGGAGCTCAGGGCGTCCGTATGCGGCCTCCGCTTCGACACCGATCGCGCGCGCGAGGCGCACGCCGACGCGCAGGTCCACCGCCGGCGCGGCGCCGAGATCGCTCGACGTGCTGAAGATGCGCAGGCTGCCATTCGACGGTGTCGTTTCGCCGGCGTCAGACGCGCCGATCGACGTTTGCCCGATCCACGAGACGCCGCCCGAGACGTCGAAGCGGCCCGCCTCCGCGCCCGCCGTCTGCGCAGCTGCGCCGCGCGCCGCCGCGGCGCCGCAGAAGACGATCACGCACGCCGCAGCACGAGGGCGCGTCACTTGGCCACGACCGCGATCGCGATCTCTCCGCTGTCACCGCCCCGCGGCACGATGACGACGCGATCGGGGAACGCCACGCGAAAGTCGAGATCGACCTGACGCGACGGATCGAAGAAGCCGTCGAGGTCCGCATCGTCGAGCGGTTCGACGCGGACGATGCGGGGACCCGGCGAGAGCCCGCCGATCGAAAACTGCCCGTTGGCGTTCAGCGTGAAGTTCGCCACCATCGATCCCGTCGCGGGATCGAACGCGACGACGTGCGCGCCGAAGATGCCGGCGCCGTTCTTCGTCACGCGGCCCGAGATCGAGCCGAGCGCCTGCGCGCCGCCGGCGGGATAGAGATCCGAGATGCCGGCGATGTCATCGGCCTTCAGCCGACGCCCGGCGGTGCTGCCCGGCGCGAACGCAATCGGAAACATGACGGCCTCCGCGGCGAGGACGGTGCGCCCGCCGCCCGCGCGCAGTTCCGTTTCGCCGAGCGCGGAATGCCCGAGGCCGCTGAAGTGCCCGATCTCGTGGAGCGCGATGCTCTCCAGATCGAACCGGTTCGCTTCCCCGCCCGATGCCACCGACCACGGAAAGGCCGCATTGAAGAAGATGTCCGATTCGACGAGCGCGCCGGTCGCGGCGTCGACGAGAAAGCTCGTCGACGCGAGGACGCGATCGAGATCGGGACGGCTGACGAATCCGAGCGTCGACAGCCCGTCGTCGCGTCCCGGCGCCGCGTTGGTCGCGCCGCCGAGCTGATAGGAAATCGACGCGGTCTCGACGGCGTGCCAGGTCGCGAAGGCGCGGCCGACGGCCGCCTGGAAATCGTCGGCGCTCACGCCGGGAACGCTGACGTTGGTGACGAAGTAGCGAACGGGCATCTGCGACCACTTCAGCGTCACCTGCCGGCCGCCCACCGTCGTGCCGAACTTCAGGTACGCGAGCGCGGGATTCGCCTGCGCGACGACCAGCGCGAGGAGCAGCGCAACGGACGCGCGCCGCCTCATCGCGAGCTCCCGGCGAGCGTGCGCACACGCAGCTCGAAATCGGCGAGCGGCAGCGGACGGCGCGCCGCGTCGCCGCGCACGACGCGCACGTTTGCCACGGCCGGCAGGTTCGCCGGCGGCGTCACGATCCAGCCCGACTCGCCCGCGACGACGCGAAACACGCCCTGGTTGAAGCCGACGATGAAGGGCATCGCCGGCGCGCGGGCGCCGAGGAACACGACGACGCGCTGATCGACGACGAATTCCGGTGCGCCGACGACGATGCTGCGGAACCGCCCGAGCTCGCCGCCCGGCACGCGGAAGCGCAGCACCGATCCGAAGGACCCTTTGAGGTAGCTCTCCACGTCGAGCGTGACGATCGTTTCGATCGTGCCGCGATCGTCGGTCCACTGCGCGTTCACCGCCGCGACGCGGCCGCGCGCGATGGCGATCGCGTCGCGCGCGAGCTCGCCGAGGTCGGCGGGCACGACGACGGTCGCCCGCGCGGGAGCGGCTGGCGCGATCAGCAGAAGACAGACGAGCACGGACGTCGTTCGCATGGTGTTCCTCGCAGCTCCTGGATCAGACGGTCGTTCGACTGTGGGCGACGCGGAGAATCGCCTCCGCGGCGCGGCGGCTCGCGCCGGGGCCGCCGAGCCGCGCGCGCACGCGCGCAAGCCCCTCGCGGACCCGCGCGGCGCGCGGCGGATCGGTGAGCATCGACACCGCCTCGCGCGCGACGGCTTCGGGCGTGAACGCGTCCTGCACCAGCTCCGGCACGATGCGCTCGCCCGCGATGAGATTCACCATGCCAATCGCGTCCACCTTGACGAGCCGCCGCAGCAGCCGATACGACAGCCGCGAGACGCGGTAGACGATCACCATCGGCGTGTCGTGCAGCGCGCACTGCACCGTCGCGGTGCCCGACGCCGTGAGCGCGACGTCCGCCGCAGCGAGCACGTCGTCGGTGCGGTCCTCGACGATCGCGATCCGATCGAGCCGCGGCGCCGAGACGACGTCGAAGAGCGCGTCGTCCAGATGCGATGCGCGCGCGACGACGAACTGCGCCGCCGGCACCGCCGCGCGGATCCGCCCGGCGGCAGCCACGAGATCCGGAAGGATGCGCCCGACCTCGCCCTTCCGGCTGCCCGGCAGGATCGCCACGGTCGGCGGCGCGGCGTCGAGGCCGAGCGCGCGCAGGAACTCGGCGCGCGAAGCAGGGCGCGCGGTGAGATCGACCAGCGGATGCCCGACGAACTCCACCGGCACCCCGGCCTCGCGGTAGATGGCTTCCTCGAAGGGAAAGATGACGAGCACGCGGTCGACGAGGCGCGCGATCGCGGCGAGCCGCTTCGGCCGCCACGCCCAGATCTGCGGGCTGATGTAGTAGACGATCGGCACGCCGAGCCGCTTGAAGGCGGGCGCGAGCCGCAGGTTGAACCCGGAGAAATCGATCAGGACGAGCGCGTCGGGCGGATGTGCGCGCGCCGCCTCGATCATGCGCCGCTTCGCCGCGACCAGCCGCGGGAGCTTCGCGAACGGCTCGATCAAACCGCTCGCGTTGACGCCGCGATAGTCCTCGACGAGGGCGCCGCCGGCGGCGGCAAAGCGCGGGCCGGCGAGGCCCGCCACCGTGATCCCTGGATCGAGCGCGCGGAGCTCGCGCGTGAGCGCGCCGGCATAGAGATCGCCGGACGGCTCGCCGCACGACAGCATCAGGCGCGCGCTCAAGACGCGGGTCGTTTGAACAGCGCGGGGTCGAGCGGCGGGTTGATCTTCACCTCGGTCACCTTGCGCTCGACCGACAGCGGACCGACCTTCTGCGTCGCCTCGAAGGCGAACTGGATGCCGTCCACGCTGCGGTAGTCGGAGAACTGCTCTTCGACGATCGGGCGCCCGGGCGCGTTCGCCGTGAACAGCCGCTTGCGAATCATGCTCGTCTCGGGATCGACGTAGAGCACGATCGGGTTCAGGTCCGACGCCGACAGCTCGAGCGCGTGATTCAGGCGGCCCTCGGGATCCTTCACGTCGGGCAGCAGGCGGACGGCGAGCGCGCCGTCCTTCGCGGCGAGCAGCAGCGGCACGACGTCGCGCCGCAGGCTCAGCGCCGCGTCGCGCGAGAGCGCGTCGGGCGCGTCGTGGACGCCGCTCCGATCCTTCATCCACGCGCGCGATCCATCGTAGCCCTGCACGAGATCGGGCGCTTCGACGCGAAAGCGATCGGGATACTGGATGTAGTTGGTCGTCTCCACCTGCGATTCGCCGTCGGGCCTGCGGCTCGCCTGCGTCTGCCTCGCGACGATCACCTTCAGCGCGCGCAGCTTCTCCAGGCCGCCTTTGGCCGCGATCGCCCTGTCGACGAGCGCCATCGCCTTCGCGGCTTCATCGGGCGTCTGCTCGTCCGACCTCCGGCTGGCGATCGGCGCCTGCTGGTACAGGAGCGAGCGCGGCGGCTGGAGCTGAAGCCTCGCGGGACCGAGCGCGGCGCGCGTGCCGGATCGGCGGAAGTTCGCCGAGGTGAGATCGAGATCCGCGATCTGCACCGTCTCGTACGATCCGAAGCCGACGGCGCCGAGCTGCGACGCGAACGCCTTCGCGTTGCCGACGAGGACCACCGACAACCGATCGGGACGCAGAAACGCCTTCGCCACGCGCTGCACGTCGTCGGGCGTGACGGCGTTGACGCGCTCGCGCGTGTTCTGCAGCTCCTCGAGCGGCAAGCCATAGAACAACGCGTTCACGACCTGCATCGCGATCGACTCGGGCGTCTCGATCGTCAGCGGAAAGCTGCCGGTGAGATACGCCTTCGCGCCGTCGAGCTCGCGGTCGCCGACGCGCTCGCGCTGCAGGCGCCAGAACTCGTCCACGATCAGGCGAAGGACCTCGGCCGTCGCTTCCGAGCGTGTGTTCGTCTCGGCCTGGAAATCGCCGGTCTGCTTGTGCGCCTCGAAGTTCGCCTGCGCGCCGTAGGTCAGGCTGCGCTCGGTGCGGAGCACCTGATGCAGGCGGTTGCTGCCCTCGCCGCCGAGAATGCGAATCGCGAGGTTGATCGCCATGTAGTCCGAGTGCTTGCGCGGAATGCCGATGTGGCCGACTCGCACCTCCGTCTGTACCGCGTCCGGCTTGTCGACGACGATCACGCGCCGCGTCGGTTCGGGCGGATCGATGAAGGTCTGCGCCGGCAGATCGCGCCTCTCCCAGTCGCCGAAGATCTTCTTCGCGGCCGCGAACGCTTCCTCGGCCGTGATGTCGCCGACGAGCGCGAGGATTGCGTTGTTCGGCAGGAAGTGCCGCGCGTGGAACGCGAGGAGATCGTCGCGCGTGATCGAGGCGATTGTCGGCGGCGTGCCGTTCTCCGGCATGCCGTACGGATGGAAACCGTAGACGAGACGATCGAAGACGGCGTCGGCCACGTAGCCGGGATCGTCCGCGCTCACCTGCAGCCCCGACAGCATCTGCTGCCGCTGCCGCTCGATCTCGCCCGCCGCGAAGCCGGGGTGCCGCACCATGTCGGACAGGATCCGCATCCCGGTCTCGAAGCTGTCCTTCATGACGACCATGTTGCAGAGCGTCAGGTCGGTGCCGGCGCCGGCACCCATCGAGGCGCCGATGAAGTCGACTTCGTCGTTGATCTCCTGCGACGACTTCGTCGTCGTGCCTTGATCGAGGAGCGACGCAGCGAGGTGCGCGAGCCCCAGCTTGTCCCGCGGATCCGAGGACGTGCCGGCGCGAACGAGCAGCCGCATCGACACGGCCGGCTGCTCGTGCTGCAGCACGGCGACGACCTGCAGGCCGTTCGCGAGCGTCTGGATCTCATAAGGGGGGAACTTGATCTCCCGCGCCGCGAGAGGGCTTGGGGGTCTCTCAGAGGGCCATTGACGGGTCTGGGCCTCCGCGCTGCCAAGGACACAGAGGAAGAGAACAGAGGCCACAGAGAACGACACAAAGGTTGACCGATATGGCGTGCGGCCGCTCACTGCGCACCTGCCTTGCCCGACGGCATCAGCGTCAGCACGAGGCGGTTCTCGGGACGGAAATAGGTGCGCGCGACGCGCTGGACGTCGCCGATCGTGATGTTCTGGAAGATGTCGAACTCGCCGTCGGCCGTGCGGATGTCGCCGTGAATCACGACGGCGTGCGACAGCTGGCCGGCCTTCTGCTGGTTCGACAGCCGGCCGAAAATGTAGTCGCGCGCGAACTGGTTCTTCGTCCGCTGCAGTTCATGGTCGGTGATCGGCTCGGTCTTCAACCGATCGAGCTCCGCGATCAGCGCGGCGGTGACTTCCTCGGTCGCGTGGCCCGGCTGCACGATCGCGACGGCGTAGAACAGGTTCGGATCCTCGATCAGGTTGGCGTTGCCGAATGCGGCGACGGCCATCTGCTTCTCGTACACGAGCTTCTTGTAGATGCGCGAGGTCTGCCCGTCGGAGAGGACCTTCGCGGCGATGTGCAGCGGATACGAATCGGGATTGCCGTCCTTCGTCACGTGATAGGCGACGACGACGGCGGGAAGCGGCCACGGCGCCTGCAGGGTGACGCGTTTCTCCTTTGTCTGCGGCGGCTCCTGCGGGATGTCGCGCGGCACCGGCTTCTCCGCGCGCGGCACGCGTCCCAGATACTGCCCGACGAGCTGCATCGCCTGCGGCGGATCGAAGTCGCCGACGAGCACGAGCGTCGCGTTGGCCGGCACGTAGTAGGTCTGATAGAAGTCGCGGACGTCTTCGACCGACGCGGCCTCGAGATCCGCCATGCTGCCGATCGTCGCGTGCTTGTAAGGATGCACCGTGAAGGCCTGGTCGTAGATGATCTCGTTGAGCCGGCCGTACGGCTGATTGTCGATCCGCATCCGCCGCTCTTCCTTGACCACCTCGCGCTCGCTCTCGAAGGTGTCCTTGTCGATGCGCAGCGTCGCCATGCGATCGCCTTCGAGCCACAGCGTGAGCGGCAGGTACTGCGCCGGCACCGTCTCCCAGAAGACCGTCTCGTCGTCGGTCGTGTAGGCGTTGCTCTGGCCGCCGATCGACGCGAGCATCGACGTGTGCGCCTCGGGCTGCACGTTCTTCGATCCCTTGAACATCAGGTGCTCGAAGAGGTGCGCGAACCCCGTGCGGCCCGGCTTCTCGTTCTTCGATCCCACGTGGTAGGTGAGGTTCACGTGGACGATCGGCGTCGAATGATCCTCCGAGAGGACCAGGGTGAGGCCGTTGGGCAGCGTCGTGATCTGGTACTGGAACTTCGGCGGACGCGACGCGGCGGCCGGCGTGCCGCTCGCAGCGAGCACGATGGCGCCGCACAGCGCGGCGGCGGTCAGGAGACGAGGAAGCCTGGCCATGGTCCGATTATCTACTGAGTAGGCGTAAGCCTGCGAGACCCCAGTGCTGCGGCACACGATCGAATGGATAAGCGTCGACGCGGTTTTCGTAACCGAGAAACAGCTCCATGACGCCGCCCCGGCCGCTCAGCCGCACGCCGCCCTCGACGCGCGCGCCGGTCTGCGTCCCGCGGACGCTCACCTCGTCGTCCACGGCGAAGAGCTGACCGCGCGCGCGGCCGAACACGCCGACGCGCGGCGAGATCTGGTGGCGGACGAGCGCGTCGGCCTGCCCGAGCCACGTGTAATCGACGAAGGAATGCTGCACGGCGCGTCCTCCCTCGACGTCGAGGTCGACCGTCGCATGCTCCGTGTCGAAATGGTGCAGCACCCGCACGCCGAGCTCGTTCCAGGCGATCGCCTCGCGCTTCGGACGGTCGCTCAGATGACGCGAGACGTGATGGAAGATCGCGCCGATCTCGCTCGTGCGCACACGCGCCGAGATGAACGCTTCGAGCGTGTAGTTGCCCTGGTTCGGATCGAACGGCCGGTACTCGCTGCCCTCCACGGCCTCGTAGTCGATCACCGCGCCGGCGCGGCCGACAACGAGATCGACCAGGTCGAAGGAGCCGCCGAAGTGCGTGATCCACGAGAAGCGCTCGTCGGCGATCTCCGCCGGCGTGTTCTTCGGCGGCGAGAGCGAGTCGACGTTCAAGTGGAAGTCGAGGCGCGGCAGGAATTCCGGGCCGGCCGGCGGTGGAACGTACAGCTGCTGCGGCGGCTGGGCCGCCGCGCGCGCAACGACGAGCAGCGCCAGGCACGCGGCGCGCGCCGCGTGCCCGCTTAGCGATCCGTCCGTGAGCCCTCCCGTGCGGCGAGCTTTTCCTCGAGCTCCGCGACGCGCTGCTCGAGCGCCTCGACGCGCCTCCTGAACACCGGCAGCCGCCGGAACAGCATCGACGCGCGCCGCCAGGCCGCGTGCGGGATCGCCGGATGGCCGGTGACGAACGCGCCGGCGTCCACCGACTGCAGGACCGCGCTCTTCGCGCCGACCGACGCGCCGCGGCCGATGCGCACGTGCCCGGTGACGCCGGTCTGCCCCGCCATCATCACGTCGTCCTCGATCGTCGTGCTGCCGGCGATGCCGACCTGCGCGGCGAGCAGCACGCGGCGGCCCACCGCCACGCCGTGCGCGACGTGGACCAGGTTGTCGATCTTCGTCCCCGCGCCGATGCGCGTCTCGCCGACGGCCGGCCGATCGATCGTCGAGTTCGCCCCGATCTCGACGTCGTCCTCGATGACGACGTCGGCGTGCTGCGGGATCTTCAGGTGCGATCCGTCGCGCTGCCGCGCGAAGCCGAACCCGTCGCTGCCGACGACGACACCGTCGTGGAGCGTGACGCGGCTGCCGACGACCACGCGCTCGCGGATGGAGACGTGCGAGTGGATCGTGCAGTCGTCGCCGACGCGCGCGCCGGGCCCGACCACGACGTTCGGATACAGGATCGTGCGCGCGCCGATCGACGCGCCCGCGCCGATCGTGACGAAGGGGCCGATCGACACGTCGGCGGCGATCACGGCGTCGCGCGCGATCGAGGCCAGCGGATCGACGCCGCGCGCCGGCGCCGCCGACGGCGCAAAGAGCGCGACGGCGCGCGCGAACGCGGAATAGGGATCGTCGGTGCGCAGCAGCGCGCACGCGGGCCGCGGGTCGACGCCGTTGGTGCGGCCGACGATCACGGCCGATGCGCGCGTTGTCGCGAGCTCGGGGAGGTAGCGGGCGTTGGCGACGAAGGTGACGTCTCCGGGCTGCGCCTGCGTGATGCCGGCGACGCGGACGATGTCGAGATCGCCGTCGCCCTCGAGGCGGCAGTCGAGCCGTTCGGAGAGGTCTCGTAGCTTCAGAGCGTTTATTATTACCGCGCGGGCGCAGCGGTGCGATCGAAAAAGTCGGCGAGCCGCGGCAGCTTGAGCGCGGCGGCGATCGCGTCGAGCCGCGGCGCGCGCGCGTCGCGGGGCAGCGCGGCGAGCCGCCGGAGCTCGGCGAGCGCCGGCTCGTCGCGCAGCCGCCACGCCGTGGCCTGCAGCGCCCGGCGCGCGCCGCGCCACGACAGGAAGTGGCCGGCGACGCGGAACGCGAAGTAGTACGCGATCACGTTCGGGCCAGGCACGATCACGAGCACGCCGGACGCGGCGAGCGTGAGCGCGTCCACGACGAGCCAGCGCGCGTGATGCGCGCGGGCGCGCGCGAGGAGGCGGTCGCGAACGCCGGCCGCCTGCGCCTCCGAGAGATCCGCCGGGTAGACGAGGAGCGGCGCGACCGCGCGGCGCAGCGTCCACAACGCGCGCTGCTCGGCCATCGCGTCGGCCGTGCGGCGAACGGTCCAGTCGCGCGCGCGGCCGAGCCACGTCGCATCGCCCTTCTGCTCGTTCCGCGCCTCGCGCACGGCGTCGCGCCAGCGCCCGTAGAGGCGACGCGTCCGCGCCCGCCAGAACCCGCTCGCATCGGCGCCATCGTCGTGCGCCTCGGCGTAGAGCGCGAACCGGTCCGAGCCGATCGGCAGGAGGTAGATGACCGTATTGTCCACTGGTTCGTTAGACGCTCGCGTTCGCGCGCGCGTTCGGACCTCGGCGAATGCGGTTGCAATCGCCGGTCCACCTAGTGGCTAGGGCTGCGGCCGCCTGACTTTCTCGACCGGCCGCACGCCCTCGAGCGTCACCGTCGGCCGGCCCGCCTGCTCCCAGGCGCCGATGAACGCCGACGCGGTCGCGGTGATCGCCGCCGACAGCCGCGCTTCCAGGACGGGACGGACACGCGTGAAGAATTTCTCGAAGTACTCGGCGTCGTAGACGTCCTTGCCGGCAACGGCCTCGCTGTCGGCCTTGAGCACCGGATCGACCTGCTGATAGCTCGAAAGGAGCGCCTCGAAGGCGGCGTCGCGCGCGTTCGGCATCGGCGCCGGGGCGCGCGGCTCGATGCGGAGCCGCGGCAGGAATTTCTCGACGAGATCGCGTTCGAAGCGCGCGTGCACGCCCTGGTTCCTGGTGAGCTGACCGTCGTAGTTGTTCGTCGCGTGCAGCGGCTGGTGGGCGTCCTGGATGTAGTGGCCCAGCGCGCCGCTGAACAGAATCACGTCGCTCGGTCCGTACAGCGTGCCGCGCTTGAACCCCTCGAAGGTGCGGCGCAGATCCCCGAAGAGCTCGCGCGCGCGCCACGGCAGCATGCCGTTGCGCTTCAGCGTCGCGATGCCGAACTTGTCGATCGCCGACTCGAGATCGCGCGGCAGCGCGACGAACGGGAACTCGCCGTACTCCCTGACGCCGAAGTTGACGAAATGATTCGGATCGTCTTCCCAGCCGACGTTGCGCCACAAATCGGGATCGACCGAACGAGCGACGATCTCGTCGCGGTTCTTCTCGTAGAAAGGCTTGAGCTGGGGCGGCAGCAGGTCGATCGCGCGCGCCATGATGAAGCGATGGCCCGCAAGTCCCCACGCCGACGCGGACGAAGGCGCGAGCGCGGCGATGCACGACAGCACGGCCGCGCGGAACGCGTTTCGCACCCTGTTATATTACGGCACTTGGACAACGTGACCCACACGCTCGTCGGCGCGACGCTCGCGCGCACGCGGCTCGCGCGCGCGGGCCGCGGCACGACCTCGGCGCTGCTCCTCTCATCGAACGCACCCGACATCGACATCGTCGCCGCGGCGGGCGGCGCGGCGAAGTATCTGGAGTGGCATCGCGGCCCGACGCACGGCCCGCTCGGCGTCGTCGTGCTCGCCGTCGTCGTGGCGGCGATCGTGTGGAGCGTCCGCCGTCTTTCCGCTGCGCGACGGCGAAGCGATCCCGAGTCGACGCCTCCACACACTCCGGAGGACGACGCGCCGTTTGCGATGCTTCTCGCCGTCTCGACGATCGGCGTCGTCGCGCACGTGCTGATGGACCTGCCGACGTCGTACGGCACGCGGATCCTCAGCCCGTTCAGCTGGCAGTGGTACGCCTTCGACTGGATGCCGATCATCGACATCTATCTGTTGATGGTGCTCGTGGCGGCGCTGTTCGGGCGCGGTACGGAGACGCAGCGGCGCTCGAAGGCGGCGATCGCGATGGCGGTTCTCGCGGCGAATTACGGGCTTCGCGCGGCGGCGCATCATCAGGCGATCGACCTCGCGCCGCGCCTTTTCGGGCCGACGCTGCCGGAGCTCTGCGACGCGCCCGCCGCGCCGTCGCGGATCGAATCGTGGCCGCGGACGCCGCCGTCGCCTCCATTGCCCGGCCGTCGATGTCTCGTCGAGCTCGCGGCGATGCCGACCTTCGCGTCGCCGTTCCGCTGGCGCATCATCGCGCGGATGTCGAACGCCTACGAGCTCCACGACATCGATCTGCTCGACAGCCGGTTTCGCCATCCCGAAACCGGATCGGAAGCACCGTGGCGCCTGACGCTGCGCTATCCGAGCCTGTGGACGCCGGCCGTCGATCGCGCCGCAGAGACGCGTCTGGGCCAGGTCTTCCTCGGCTTCTCACGCTTCCCCGCCGCACGCTCGGGCGTCGATCCGCACGGCATCACCACGGTGCGCTGGAGCGACATGCGCTTTGCGGGCGGGATTGCTGGCCTCGAACAGCCGACGAGATCAGTCAATCCATTCACGGCGACCGTCCGCGTCGATCCCGACGGACGGATCCTCGACGAACGGATCGTGCGCTGAGGCGACGAGGTCCGGCCTCTACGCGTTCACGGCTGCGCGATGAACGTCACGTTGACCTTCATGTGCACGTCCACCGGCGTGCAGTTCAGGAAGGTCGTGCTGAACTCCCATTGCCGCACCGCCTCGATCGCGGCGGCGTCGAGCTCGGGATCGGCGCCGGTGACCACGTTCACGCCGGTGACCGTGCCGTCGGTACCGATCACGGCGTCGAGGACGAGCGTCCCGCCGATCTTCGCGGCACTGAGGCGCTCCGGATAGCGCGGCTTGACGTCGACGACCTTCGTCGGCTGCTTGATGTTGCCGCCCATGCCGCCCGACCCGCCCGTTGCCGCGCACCGCTCCATGATGTCGCGCCGCTGATTCTGCGCGCTCTGTCGGTACTCGGCGCGCTTGTCGGCGCTCGCCGGCGTCCACGGTGAGGGCCCGCTTGTGACCCGAATCGTTTCCTGCAGCGAGCCGAGCTGCAGCTGGATCGTGCGTTCGAGGTCGCGGCCCGCGATTCTGATCGGCTCGTTCAACCGCGCGAAGCCGGCTTCGAGCGCCGAGACGGTATAGTCGCCGTCAGGGAGGCCAACGAACTCGAAGTGGCCTGTACGATCCGTGCGCACTTCATGGCGCGCCTGCGTGTCGGCGCTCGTCAGCGTCACCGTGACGCCGGGAAGAAACGCGTTGGTCTGATCGAGCACGATGCCGGAGAACCTGGAGTAGCGCTGCCCTGCGAGGGCCGCAATCGAGAGCGTGAGAGACGCGAGCACGACGGCCGTCGCCGCTTGCGCCGCCCGCGTGATCGGACGTCGATCGAGACGATGATTCAACATGGCGCTGACTCTCCCTTCGAGCGTTGACAATCGGGCCATCGCGGGCGCCGGCAGCCGCGGCGGCCGCCGAAGGTGGAGCGTGCGCGCGAGATCCACCAGGTGCGTGGCGTACTCCGCCGGATCGACGCCAGCCGCCAGCACGACGTCGTCGCACGCGTGCTCGCCTTCGAGGCGGAGCCGCGCGCACGCGAGCCAGACGATGGGATTGAACCAGTTCACGGCGCGAACGACCTCGCCGACGATCTGCGCGAGCCAGTCGCCGCGGCGGATGTGCGCCAGCTCGTGCCGCAGGACGACGCGCAGCCGATCGTCGGGCCAGCTGCGCGCGGCGATCGGCAGCAGGATCTTCGGCCGCGCCGCGCCCCACGTGACAACGAGCGCGGGATCGCGGCCTTTGAGGATCGCGATCGGCCGATCGACGCCGACGTCGCGCGCGAGCGCGCTCGCCTGGTCGACGATGCGTCCGCGCTCGATCCGTCCGGCGCCCGCGGCGAGACCTTTGAGCCGCACGAGACCGGCGACGATGAGCGCCGCGCTGACCGCGGTGCCGCCGATCCAGAGCGCGAAGACGACGGCGCCAAACGTCGGCGTGCGATTGCCGGCCTCGACCGCCGGCCGACGAACGTCCGTCGCCGTGGCGGAGGCGTCCGGATCCTGCGGCATGATCGTGAGCGATGCTGCCGCCGCGATCGGCGCCGGCGCCAAGCGGCGTGGCGGCATCGCGACGCGCCACGACGGGACGACGAGCGTGAGCAGCGGCATCGCCGCGGCCCCGGCGAACGCGACGACGAGCAGCCAGTGGCGCAGCGCCGCGGAGGCGGATCGCATCAGCGCGACGCCGGCGAGCGCCGCCGAGACGAGGAGCGAAATTCTGAGGCTGTGCTCGGCGATGAAGATCATCGGCCGCTTCCTTTCCGTGCCTTCGAGACGATCTCGGCGATGCGGTCGAGCTCGGATGGCGAGAGGCGGCCGCCGTCGGATCCGAGCAGCGCGCTGACGACCTTCTCCGTGGATCCTTCGAAGAAGGTATCGACGAGATGGCGGAGCGCCGATCGCCGGGCGGCGCGGCGCGGCCGCGCCGGCGTGTAAATGTAGCGAAGCCCGTCCTCGTCGTGGCGCACGTGCCCCTTGGCCTCGAGCACGCGCAGCTGCGTGCGGACGGTGGAATAGCTCGGCCCGCCCGGCAGATCGGCCATTACTTCTCCTGCGGTGGCGCGGCCGCGGCGGTAGAGGATGTCCATGATCTGCCGCTCGCGGCGGGACAGTTGAGCAGCACCCGGCGTCGTCATGTTAGAAAGATAGCATGTCTGTTATAAAAATAACAAGCAAGACATGGCGCGGCTAGGCGCGCACATGTCGGTGGCCGGCGGGCTGCCGCGGGCCGTGGAGCGCGCCGTGGCGCACCGCTGCGAGGCGCTGCAGATCTTCGCCAAGAACGCGAGCCAGTGGCGCGGCCGCACGCTGCCGGCCGACGAGATCCGCGAGTTCCGGGCGAAGGTGGCGGCGGCCGGCATCCACCCCGTCGTGTCGCACGGCAGCTACCTGATCAACCTCGCCACGGCGCTGCCGGCGCTGCGCCGGATGTCGATCGAGGCGATGGGCGACGAGATCGATCGCGCCGAAGCGCTCGGCCTGCTCGGCGTCGTCCTGCACCCGGGATGCTACACCGCAGGCAACGAGGCCGATGGCCTCGCGCTCGTCGCCGCGGCGCTCCTCGAGCTGCTGCGCGCGCGGCGCCGCGGCAAGACGATGATTCTGCTCGAGCAGACCGCCGGGCAAGGCACGGCGCTCGGGGCCACGTTCGAGCAGCTCGCATCGATCATCGCGAAGACCAACGGCCACCGACGGATCGGCGTCTGCCTCGACACGTGCCATCTGCTCGCCGCCGGCTACGAGATCTGCTCGCCCGGCGGCTACGCGGCGACCTTCGAGCAGTTCGAGCGGCTGATCGGCTTCGATCGGCTGAAGGTGTTTCACCTGAACGACTCGAAGCGGCCGCTCGGCAGCCGCGTCGATCGCCACGAGCACATCGGCGACGGGTGCCTCGGGCTCGAGCCGTTCCGACGCCTCGTGAACGATCGCCGCTTCCGCGATCTGCCGATGCTGCTCGAGACGCCGAAGACCGAAGGCCGCGCGAAGGGAATCATTGCCGTCGATCCGCTCGACGAGCGGCCGCGTGGGTCGGGTAGGTCGGGTAGGTCGGGTGGGTCCATCACGTCTGACGAGTCGCCAAGATCGAAAGCAACCCACCTGATCTACCCGACCCGCCTGGCCTGCCAGACCCACCTGACCCGCCTGACCTACCCGACCCACCTGGCCTGCCCGACCCGCCTGGCCCGTCCGGCCCCTCGGCGAAGACCTCGGCCTCGAATCGCCAGATCTGCGCGCCGCGTTTCCAGGCGTCGCGCGACAAGCCTGCCTTGTGGCACGTATGCGCGAGAAACGTCTCGGCGTTCCAGTTCCATTCGGTCGCGACCTGCGGCAGCAGCAGGCCGCGGTGCCATCCGAGCTCTACGACGAGCCCGTGGCGGCCGACGACGATCTCCTCGGGCCCGCGAATCGGCTCGAGCGCGCCGAGCAGCGAGATCTCGATGTCGATCTGCGCGAGCTCCTCGGGCGTAATCGGCGGAAAGCGCGGATCGGTCGCCGCAGCCGCAACCGCGCAGCGCGGCACCACCTTGCCGAGCGGCTCATTCGGTTCGATGTGGCCGATGCAGCCGCGCAGATCGCCGCGCTTGTGCAGCGACACGAACGCGCCGGCGGGAACGCCGAGCACGCCGCTCTCCGCGGCGACGTGCGCCGGGGCGACGCCCACGTGCGCGGCGATCGCCTCGCGCGCGAGCCGCAGCAGCAGCCCGCGATCGCGATCGCTCGTTGCTGCGCGGCTCGCCGGCGGCATCACGCGTCCGGGGGTCGACACGCTACGTCTCTTTCTTCGTCCGCCCGAAGTTTCCGAGCGCCGCGGCGAAGTATCCGACGACCGCCGACTTGTCGCCGGAGACGTCGCCCGAATCGGCGTAGTTCAGCACGACCGCGTCGCGCGCGCCGGCGAGCCGCGCGGCGCGCATCACAGCCACCGTCGGTCCGCCGCCGCAGGCGTGCTCGTGGTTCCGGTTGAGCACGGTCTGCAGCGCCTCCGCGTCGAACTGCTCGACGCACTCGATCACGACGGCGTCGAGCCGCGCGGCCGTCGCCGCATCGTGATAGTGCGACAGATCCGTGCTCGCGACAACGAGCGCCCTGCGCCCGCGCAGCACGTCGGCGAGCGCGTCGCCGAGGCCAAACGCCGTGTCGGGCGTCTGATAGCCCATCACGAGCGGGACGATGCGCAGGCTCGGCACGAGGCGCCCGAGAAACGGCAGCTGCATTTCGAGCGAGTGCTCGCGCGCGTGCGCCGCCTGGTGCTCGCGCACGATCGGCGCCGCCGCCATCAGCGCCGCCGCGAGATCGGCGTCGATCGAGGCGACGCCGTACGGCGTCTCGAAGCCGCCCGACGGATACACCGCGACGCCGTCGAAGCCGACGAAATGCGATGGTCCGACGAGGACCGCGACGTCGAACGTGCGATTGCGCAGCAGCCGGTAGGCGTGCGCCGCCACCGGCCCCGAGAAGTTCAACCCCGCATGGGGCGCGATGAGCGCGACCACCTCGCCGGCAACGTCGCGGCCCGTACGATCGGCGTTGGCGAGATGACGATCGACAGCGGCCGTCAGCGCCGGCGCGCTGCCGGGATACCAGGAGCCAGCGACCGCCGCCTTACGGATTATCGTCATGGCTGATGGCTGATGGCTGATGGCAATGGTTGATGGCTGATGGCTAATGGCAATGGTCGATGGCTAATGGCAATGGTCGATGGCTGATGGCGATGGCCCATCAGCCATCAGCCATCAGCCATCAGCCATGAGCCATGACGATTGTCCGATCGATGCTAGCATTTGACATGCCGCCAGCTCTGACGCGGGACGATGCGGCGCGGATTGCCGCGTTGGCGCAGCTCGACCTCAGCGACGATGAGCTCGACACGCTCGCGCGCCAGCTCGGCGACATCCTCGCCTACGCCGAGCAGGTCCAGCAGATCGACACCACCGGCGTCGCGCCGACGGCGAGCATCGTGACGCGGCACGCCGTCGACCGCCGCGACGAGCTGCAGCCGAGCCTCGATCGCGACACCGCGCTCGCCAACGCGCCGGATCCGGCGCTCGGCGCGGGACTCTTCAAGGTGCCGCGGGTCATCGGATGACAGTCCGCGAGATCCGCGACGCGATTCGATCCGGCGAGCGATCCGCGGCGGAGATCTGCCGCGAGACGCTCGCGCGCATCGATGCCGTGAACCCGCTGCTGAACGCCTTCAACACCGTCGCCGCCGAACGCGCGCTGGCGCGCGCGGACGCGATCGACCGCGATCGCGATCGGCATCGCGGCGCGCCGCTCGCCGGCGTCCCGATGGCGATCAAGGACAACATCTGCACCAGCGGCCTGCGTACGACGGCCTCGTCGCGGATCCTCGAGCACTTCGTTCCGCCGTACGACGCCACCGCGGTGTCGCGCCTCGAAGCCGCCGGCGCCGTCGTCGTCGGCAAGACCAACTGCGACGAGTTCGCGATGGGATCGTCGAACGAAACTTCCGCGTTCGGTCCGGTGCGCAACCCGTGGGCGCTCGACCGATCACCCGGCGGCACGAGCGGCGGATCGGCGGCCGCGGTTGCGGCCGGCCTCGCGCCGTGCGCGCTCGGATCGGACACCGGCGGCTCGGTGCGTCAGCCCTCCTCGCTCTGCGGCGTCGTCGGGTTGAAGCCGACCTACGGCCGCGTGTCCCGCTACGGGCTCATCGCGCACGGGTCGTCGCTCGATCAGATCGGGCCGATCGCGCGGCGCGCGCGCGACGTCGCGATCGTCCTCGGCGTCGTCGCCGGCGCCGACGCGTGCGATTCGACGAGCGCGCCCGAGCCGGTGCCCGATTACGAGGCGGCGCTCACGGGCGACGTGCGCGGCGTCCGCGTCGGCGTGCCGCGCGCGCTCGTCGAGCAGGGCGTCGATCCGGACGTGGCGAGCGCCACCACGGCGGCGCTCGACGTCCTGCAGGCGCGTGGCGCCGCGATCGTCGACGTCGATCTCCCGCACGCGCGCTACGCGACGCCCGTCTACTATCTCGTCTCCACGGCGGAGGCGAGCTCCAACCTCGCCCGCTACGACGGCGTCCGCTACGGGTTCCGCGCGACCGGCGCCGATCTGCGAGCGATGTACGGACAGACGCGCGGCCGGGGGTTCGGCGCCGAGGTAAAACGGCGGATCATGCTCGGCACCTACGTGCTGAGCGCCGGCTACTACGATGCCTACTACCTGAAAGCGCAGCAGGTCCGCACGCTGATCCTGCGCGACTACGATCGCGCGTTCGAGCGCGTCGACGTCGTCGCGATGCCGACGAGCCCGGTGCCGGCATTCAAGCTCGGCGAGAAGATCGCCGATCCGCTGCAGATGTATCTCGTGGACGTCTTCACCGTGAGCGCGAACCTGACCGGCCTGCCGGCGATCAGCGTGCCGTGCGGCTTCACGCCCGGGCCGCCGCGGCTGCCGATCGGCCTGCAGCTGACGGGACGCCGATTCGACGAAGCGATGCTGCTCCGCCTGGCCGACGCGTACGAGCGCGATACCGAATGGTCGACGCCGCTGCCGCCGATTCCGAGCCGCTGAAGCCGGTCGACTGGACGACGCTCAGCGACGAGAAGCTGCTCGAGGTCCGCATGTGCGATCTCGCGCTGACGATCGACGGCACCGAGCTCGAGGCGCGGATCGCGCACCTGAACGCCGAGCTCGCGGCGCGCGGCCTCACCTTCAAGCCGCACTACTACCTGTCCGACGAGTGGTTCACACCCGACGGCATCCCGGGCATCGCGATCCCGTTCTATCTCGCGCACCCGCGGCTCGCGAAGCTCGAAGAGAAGGAGATGCTGGAAGTGGAAGGCGGCGACGCCGCGTCGTGCCTCCGCATCCTGCGGCACGAAGCCGGCCACGCGATCGACAACGCGTATCGCCTGCGGCGGCGGCCGAGACGGCGGCGGCTCTTCGGCAATCCCGCGATCGAATATCCCGAGTACTACACGCCGAAGCCGTACAGCAAGAGCTTCGTCCAGCACCTCGATCACTGGTACGCGCAGAGCCATCCCGACGAGGACTTCGCGGAAACCTTCGCCGTCTGGCTCGATCCCGGCTCGCTGTGGGCGACGCGCTACGCCGGCTGGCCGGCGCAGCGCAAGGTCGAATACATGGACCGGCTGATGCGCGAGCTCGCGCGGAAGCGTCCGCTCGTCAACTCCAGACGCAAGGTCGATCCGCTCGAGCGGCTGAAGAAGACGCTCGGCGAGCACTACAAGCAGAAGCGCGAGCACTACGGCCTCGACCACCCGGACTTCTACGAGAGCGACCTGCGGAACCTCTTCTCCGACTCGCCGCAGTACGCGAAGAACATGTCGGCCGCGAGCTTCGTGCGGCGCATCCGCCGCGAGGTGCGCGGCACGGTGGCGAGCTTCACCGACAGCTACCAGTACACGATCGATCAGCTGCTCTCGAAGATCATCGATCGGTGCCGCGAGCTGAACCTGCGGCTCACCGAGCCCGAGGAGTCCACGAAGATCGACTTCATGGTCTTCCTCACCGTCCAGACGATGAACTACCTGCACAGCGGGCGGCACCGCGTCGCGCTATGAGCGTCACGAAGCTGCGCGTCCTCGCGCTCGTGCACCGGCACCTGATTCCACCCGAGACCATCGAGGAGGGCGCCGACATCACCGCCGCGCCGTGGCGCACCGAGTACGACGTCGTCTCGACGCTCCAGACGGTCGGGCACGAGGTGCACGTGCTCGGCGTGCACGACGACCTCGGCGAAATCCGCCGTATGGTCACGGAGTGGAAGCCGCACATCGCCTTCAACCTCCTCGAGGGTTTCGACGACATCGTCATCTTCGATCAGAACGTCGTGTCGCACCTGGAGCTGTTGAAGCTGCCCTACACCGGATGCAATCCGCGCGGGCTGCTGCTCGCGCGAGACAAGTCGCTGTCGAAGAAGCTGCTCGCCTATCACCGCATTCCGGTTCCGGAATTCGACGTCGCGCGGATGGGCCGGCCCTTCCGGCGGCCGAAGCGCCTCGCCTTTCCGTTGATGGTGAAATCGTTGACGCAGGAGGCGTCGATCGGCATCTCGCAGGCGTCGGTCGTCGACTCGGACGAGAAGCTGACCGAGCGCGTGCAGTTCATTCACGAGAGCATCGGCACGGCCGCCATCGTCGAGCAGTACATCGAAGGGCGCGAGCTGTATGTCGGCATCCTCGGCAACCACACGCTGCAGGCGCTGCCGGTCTGGGAGCTGTTCTTCACGAACATGCCCGAAGGCGCGAAGCGCATCGCGACCGACCGCGTGAAGTGGAGCGTGAAGTACCAGAAGAAGTACGGCATCGACAGCGGCGGCGCGCGGGATCTGCCCGATCTGAAGGCCGAAGGCATCCAGCACCTGTGCAAGCGCGCGTATCGCGCGCTGGAGCTGAGCGGCTACGCGCGCATCGATCTGCGGCTCGAGGAGAACGGCAACGTGTGGGTGCTCGAAGCGAACCCGAATCCGCAGATTGCGCGGGGCGAGGATTTCGCGGCGTCAGCCGAGAAGGTGGGCCTGACCTACGAGACGGTGCTGCAGCGGATCATCAATCTCGGGTTGCGGTGGCAGCCCGAGAGCGTCGCTTAGACGTACGCCGGCCGCGAGCTGCGGACGATCGCCCAGATCAGCAGCGCGATCAGCGCGAACGGAATGAACGGCACGAGCACGGCGAGGAGAATCGCTCCAATCGCCACGATGACGGCGAAGACCGACGCCAGGATCACCAGCGGCGCGACGACCGTGAACACGACGAGCTTGAAGACGAGGCGCAGCAGCAGGAACGGCAGCGCCACGATCAACGCGAAGGGCAGAAGGATTAGACCGAGCGGGAAGAGGAGCAGGCCGAACAGCAGACCGAAGAACAATCGAAACGGCAGCGTCAGCAGGTGGATCACATCTTTATTTACGTGCGGCGTGCTCCAGGAGTTCCGGCGCGCGGAGCTGGTCGGCCGGGCCGCGCGGCGCGGTCGGCGGGAAATACGCCATCGGCTGGTGGCTGATCCGCTCGTCGAGGCTCTTCACTACCAGCGCCGTGCCGCCCGCCGTCCTCTTCAACTTCGTGAAGCCGACGACGACGCAGAAGCCGATGAAGAGCGCAAGGACGAACACCGTGCTCGCGCCGAGCCCCTTCAGCGCGCCGATCGCGATGTCCATGACATCGCCGCTCATGCCTCGGCATCTCGCTGCGGCGGCTTGGGCTCGGGCACCGCATAGTAGACGAGCCCGCGCTTGACCTCTTCCATCGCCACGCGCTCGGCTTTGTGCGGCAGCTGCGTCTCCTCACCGAGCCGCGGGCGCGCGCCGCGCTTCAATTGCTTGGCCCGCAGCGCTGCGACGTCGACGAAGAGAAATCGGCTTTGAATCGGCGGCAGCGGCTCCGGCGGGATCTGCGGCTGCGGTTCCTCGGCCGGTTCGGAAAGCTGCGTCGTCTCGTCCATCACAGCCTTAAACAGTAACACGGGAGGGTCGCGTGGGTCAGGTAGGCCAGGTGGGTCAGGTGGACCACGATCTTTTTGTGACCTGCCTGACCCGCCAGACCTGCCTGACCCGCCAGACCTGCCAGACCTGCCAGACCGTCGGGCGGCGCGAGCCGCCCGACTCTCTCGTTACGCGGCGACGTCGACCTTGATCGTCCGCGGCTTCGCTTCCTCACGCAGCGGGATGCGCACCGCGAGGACGCCGTCCTTGTACTCGGCCGAGACCCGATTCGGGTCGACGGTCTGCGGCAGCGAGAACGAGCGGCTGAACGAACCGTAGCGCCGCTCGATGTGGTGGTACTGATCGTCTTTGACTTCGGTCGGGGCCTTCTTCTCGCCCTTGATCGTCAGCACGAAGTTCTCGATGTTGATGTCGATGTCGTCGCGCGACATCGCGGGGAGCTCGGCCTTCAGCACGAGCTCGTGGTCGCCGGTCTGGAAGATGTCGATCGGCGGCATGAACGTGCTCGGCGCCGTGAACCCGAAATCGCGGAACGGATCCCAACGAACGATAGGCATTGCGTTCTCCTTGTCAAAAAAACCGGATCGGCGTGGCCGGACAGGCCAGGCGGGCCAGGCAGGTCGGATGGGCGTCCTGTTCTACCTTCCGAACCCGCCCGGCCCGCCCGGCCCGCCTGACCTTTTCGTTACTTCGTCTCCGCGTACTCCGCGTCGACCACTTCGGCGTCCTTCACGTTCGATCCGGGCGCCGAGGGCGCGGGCCCGGACGACGGCGCCTGCTTGTAGAGCTGCTCGGCAACCGCGTGCGACGCGTGCTGCAGCTCCTCGGTCGCCTTCCGGATGGCGGCGAGGTCGTCGGTCTGCGCAACGCGGCGGACCTCGGCGACGGCGGCCTCGACCTTCGAGAGGTCGCCGACCGCGATCTTCGTGCGGTTGTCGTTGACCGTCTTCTCCACCTGATAGGCGAGCGAGTCGGCCTGGTTGCGCGCATCGATCAGGTCGCGCCGCGCCTGGTCTTCCGACGCGTGGCTCTGCGCTTCCTTCACCATGCGATCGACGTCCTCCTTCGAGAGGCCGCTCGATCCGCTGATGGTGATCTTCTGCTCCTGCCCGCTGGCCATGTCCTTCGCCGTCACGTTCACGATGCCGTTGGCGTCGATATCGAACGCGACCTCGATCTGCGGCACGCCGCGCGGCGCCGGCGGCAGGCCCACCAGATGGAACTTCCCGAGCGTGCGGTTGTCGCGCGCGAGCGGGCGCTCGCCCTGCAGCACATGCACCTCGACGTTCGGCTGGCTGTCGACCGCCGTCGAGAAGATCTCGCTCTTGCGCGTCGGGATCGTCGTGTTGCGCTGGATGAGCACCGTCGTCACGCCGCCGAGGGTTTCGATGCCGAGCGAGAGCGGCGTCACGTCGAGCAGCAGCATGTCCTTGACGTCGCCTGTCAGGACGCCGCCCTGCACCGCCGCACCGACCGCCACCACTTCGTCAGGATTCACTCCCTTGTGCGGCTCCTTGCCGAAGAAGTCGCGCACGAGCTGCTGCACCTTCGGCATGCGCGTCGAGCCGCCGACGAGCACCACCTCGTCGATCTTCTTCGGATCGACGCCCGCGTCGGAGAGCGCCTGCTTCACCGGCGCCATCGTGCGCTGCAGCAGATCGTCGACGAGCTGTTCGAGCTTGGCGCGCGTCAGCTTCACCTGCAGGTGCTTCGGCCCGCTCGCGTCGGCGGTGATGAACGGCAGGTTGATCTCCGTCTCCATCGCCGTCGACAGCTCGATCTTGGCCTTCTCCGCGCCTTCCTTCAGACGCTGGAGCGCCATGCGATCTTTCGAGAGGTCGATCCCGTCGTTCTGCTTGAACTCGGAGGCGAGCCACTCGATGATGCGGTCGTCGAGATCGTCGCCGCCGAGGTGCGTGTCGCCGTTGGTCGCCTTCACTTCGACGACGCCCTCACCCACCTCGAGGACCGAGATGTCGAAGGTGCCGCCGCCGAAGTCGTACACGGCGATCGTCTCGTCCTTTTTCTTGTCGAGGCCGTAGGCGAGCGCGGCCGCCGTCGGCTCGTTGATGATGCGCAGCACGTTGAGGCCGGCGATTCTGCCGGCGTCCTTCGTCGCCTGACGCTGCGCGTCGTTGAAGTACGCCGGCACGGTGATCACCGCGTCGGCGACCTTCTCGCCCAGGTAGTCCTCGGCGGCCTGCTTCAGCTTCTGCAGCACCATCGCCGAGATTTCGGGCGGCGAGTATTTCTTGCCGCGCGCCTCGACCCGGGCGTCGCCGTTGTCCGCGCGAACGACCGTATACGGCACCCGCGCGGCCTCGGACGAGACCTCGTCGTGCTTGCGGCCCATGAAACGCTTGATTGAAAAAACCGTGTTCTCGGGGTTGGTGACGGCCTGCCGCTTCGCGACCTGGCCGACAACCCGTTCCCCGTCTTTGGTCAGACCCACAACGGATGGCGTGATGCGCGCCCCCTCCTGGTTGACGATGACGATGGGCTGCCCGCCTTCCATCACGGCGACGACCGAATTGGTCGTACCGAGGTCGATTCCGATGACTTTGCCCGGCATGTGTAGGTCCTCGATTCCTTGAAGTTGAACCGAGTATACGCGTGATATGAGTGTCTGTCAAGCATCTTATCTTAGTTAAATATGCTCATAGTCTAACCTACACCTCAGCTTCAACTTAGCGGGACGTTTGTGCGATCATCCGCGGATGCATTCCCGCATTCAGGCCATCGCCATCCCGTCCGAGCTCGGCGATTTTTCTGACGAAGTTCGCGCCGTCTTCCTCGAGCTCGGCCGCCTCTTCGGCTCTGAATCACTCGCGGGGGAATGTTCCCCTGCGCTCGACGTCCACGAGACTGACGACAGGCTCGAGATCACCGTGGACCTGCCCGGCGTCGAGGCGTCGGCCATCCGGGTGCTCACGAAGGCTGACAGTATTCTTGTGGCCGGCGAGAAGGCGGCACGGCGCGTCCGCGGCGAGTCGAGCTTTCACCTGGTCGAGCGCGGCTACGGCCGCTTCGCCCGCGTCGTGCGGCTCGCGGGGCCGTGCGACACGGCGAAGGCACAGGCGTCGCTGGCCGACGGCGAGCTGCGCGTCTCGATCCCGAAGATCGGCGATCGCCGCGGGCGAGCCGTTCCCATCGCGATCACCGTCAGGGCTGATGGCTGATGGCTGATGGCATATGGTTGATGGATGTGCCACGATCTGCCATCTGCCATCAGCCATCAGCCATCAGCCATCAGCCATCAGCCATCAGCCATCAGCCATCAGCCATGATGCGTATCTTGTTCATCGGAGACATCGTCGGGCGTCCCGGCCGGGAGCTGGTGCGCACCGGCCTGCGCGGCCTCGTCGAGCACTACCGCGCCGATCTCGTCATCGCCAACGCGGAGAACGCCGCCGCCGGATTCGGCATCACGCGCGAGATCGGCGACCAGCTGCTCGAGTGGGGCGTCGACGTGATGACGTCGGGCAATCACATCTGGGACAAGAAAGAGGCGCTCGACTACATCGGCGCCGAGCCGCGGCTCCTGCGGCCGGCGAACTATCCGGCGGGCGCGCCCGGCAACGGCAGCTATCTGGCGCGCACGCGCGACGGCCGATCGGTGGGCGTCGTCAACGCGATGGGCCGCGTGTTCATGCTGAACATCGACGATCCGTTTCGAGTGCTGCCGCGCGAGATCGACGCGTTGAAGCCGCGCACGCGGATCGTGTTCGTCGACTTCCACGCGGAGGCCACCTCGGAAAAGATCGCGATGGGATGGCATCTCGACGGCAAGGCGACGGCCGTGATCGGCACGCATACGCACGTGCAGACCGCCGACGAGCGGATCCTGCCGAAGGGGACCGCGTATCTCACCGACGTCGGGATGACCGGGCCGCACGATTCGATCATCGGCGTCGAAAAGGAGGCGGCGCTGAACAAGTTCCTCACGGCGTTGCCGCAGAAATTCGAGACGGCGACGGGCAATCCGCGGCTGAACGCGATCCTCGTCGAGGCCGACGAGGCGAGCGGCCGCGCCACCGACATCGAGCGCATCAGCCTCAGCGCCGGAGAGCTGCAGGAGCTCGCGGACATCGCCGATGACCGACCTGTTCGATCTTCCGTTTGAGGAAGAGGACGCCGAGCCCGAGCCGCCGAAACGGTCCGCCATCGGCAGTCCTCGAGACCAGTCGGCAGTCGGCAGTCCCCGAGACCAGTCGGCAGTCGGCAGTGCGCCTGCGCGGCGGATCTACACCGTCACCGAGCTGACCGTCCGCGTTCGCGATCTGCTCGAGCAGGAATTCTTCGAGGTGTGGGTCGAGGGCGAGCTCTCGAACTGCAAGATCTGGAACACCGGCCACCTGTATTTCACGCTGAAGGACGGCGCGTCACAGGTGCGCGCGGTCATTTTCCGGTCCGCGCTCCGGTATCTGAAATTCAAGCCGGCCGACGGCCTGCGCGTGGTCGCGCGCGGCCGGCTGTCGGTCTACGAGCCGAAGGGCGAGTATCAGCTGGTCTGCGAGCACCTGCAGCCGCAGGGCCTCGGCGAGCTGCAGCTCGCCTTCGATCAGTTGAAGCAGCGGCTGCAGGCCGAAGGCCTGTTCGACGCCGCGCGCAAGCGTCCGCTGCCCGCGCTCCCGCGGAAGATCGGCATCGTCACGTCGCTCGACGGCGCGGCGATCCGCGACATCATCAAGGTGCTCCGCCGTCGGTATGCGAATGCGCACCTCGTGATCTGCCCCGCGCGCGTGCAGGGCCAGGACGCGGCGCCGGACGTGGCGCGGGCGCTCAGGCAGATCGGCCGCGTGAAGGGCGTCGACGTCGTGATCGTCGGCCGCGGCGGCGGATCGATCGAGGATCTCTGGGCCTTCAACGAGGAGATCGTCGCGCGCGCGATCTCGCGCGTGCCCGTCCCCGTGATCTCCGCCGTCGGGCACGAGACCGACGTGACGATTGCCGATTTCGTCGCCGACCTGCGCGCGCCGACGCCCTCGGCGGCCGCCGAGATCGTCGTCTCGGCGAAGGAGCACTTCAGCAGCCGGATCGATCGCCTCGCCGATCGGCTGCAGGCGGCGGCGCACGCGCGCGTGCAGCGGCTCGCGCGGCGCGTCCACGTCGCGGACGGACGGCCGGCGTTCGCCGGCTTTCGCGCGCGCCTCGCGATGCGCGATCGCCGCGCGTCGGAGCTCTCGCACGCGTTGACGCGCGTCGCGCGCGCCGCCGTCGCGTCCCGCGCGCGCCGGCTGCAGGCGATCGAACGGCAGCTCGCAACCTACGATGCCGGCCGACGGCTCGCGCGCATCAGCACGCAGCTCGTCGCGTCGGCAGGGCGGCTGCACCAGGCGATCGGCGTGCGGCGCCATCGCGCGGCCGCGCAGCTCGGCACGGTGGCGGCGCGCCTCGACGCCCTCAGCCCGCTCGCGGTGCTCGGCCGCGGATACGCCGTCGCCTGGAACGCCGACAAGACGCGCGTGCTGCGCGACGCAGCGTCGGTGTCGCCCGGCGACATCGTCCGCGTCACCTTGAGCCGCGGCGAGATTGAAGCTAAGGTGTCGAAGAACGAATGACCGACACTTCGATCAAGGACTTCGAAGCCGCGATCGCCGAGCTCGAAGGCATCGTGAAGAAGCTCGAGGAAGGCGACCTGCCGCTCGAGCACTCGATGCAGCTGTACGAGCGCGGCGTGCAGCTGTCGCGCTTCTGCCACGCACAGCTCGAGGAAGCCGAGCGGCGCATCGAGATCCTCAACGAGCGCGGCGAGCTGAAGGCCGCGCCCGGCTCTTTCGCCGATGAGTCGGAGCGCGGCTGATTGCCCCCGTGTCCGAGCCGCTCGCCCCATTTCTCGAACGCGTCCGCCGCCGCGTGGACGAGGCGCTCGATCGCTTCCTGCCGTCGCCGCCGGCGTGCCCCGAAATCGTCGCGGCGGCGATGCGCTACAGCGTGTTCGCCGGCGGCAAGCGGCTGCGCCCCGTCCTGACGCTGGCCGCGGCCGACGCGATCGATCGCAGCACCTTCGATCTGGCGCTGCCCGCCGCGTGCGCGATCGAGCTGATTCACACCTACTCCCTCATCCACGACGATCTCCCCGCCATGGACGACGACGACCTGCGCAGGGGGCGGCCGACGCTGCACGTCGTCTACGGCGACGGGATCGCGATCCTCGCCGGCGACGGCCTCCACGCGGAAGCGTTCACGCTCCTCGCGCGCGAGCCGTCCACCGACGATGCTGCGGTCGTGGCGCGAAAGATTGAGGTGATCCGGGTGATTGGCGAGGCGGCGGGGCCGATGGGCATGGTCGGCGGGCAGGCGATCGATCTGCAGGCCGCGGGACAGGTGCCGGGACATCCGGCGACACTCGACGCCGACGCCCTCCGCGCGATGCACGCGCGCAAGACCGGCGCGCTCATCCGCGCGGCGGCGATGAGCGGCGCGATCATGGCGGGCGCGCCCGCAGACGTCGTCCGCGCGGTCGATCGGTACGCGTCGGAGATCGGCCTCGCGTTCCAGATCGTCGACGACATCCTCGACGTCGAAGGCGACTCCGCGTCGCTCGGCAAGTCCGCGGGGAAGGATGCCGCCGCCTCGAAGCCGACCTATCCGGCCCTCTTCGGGCTCGAGCGATCGCGGCAGCTCGCGGGCGAGTGCGTGCACCGCGCGCACGCCGCGCTCGACGCGGCGCGCCTCTCGGGCAGCCATCTCGGCGCGATCGCCGAATGGGTGGTCTCGCGCACGTCCTGACGGGTGGCCAAGCAGCGCCTCGACGTCGTGCTGGTCGATCGCGGCCTCGCGCCGTCGCGCGAGCGCGCGCGCGCGCTGATCCTCGCCGGGCAGGTCAGGGTCGACGGCCAGGTCGTGTCGAAGGCGGGCGCGCCGGTCGCAAGCGGCGCGCGCGTTGCGCTCGCGGCGCCGGATCATCCCTACGTCGGACGCGGCGGCGTGAAGCTCGCCGGCGCGCTCGACGCGTTCGCGATCGATCCGCGCAACCGCCGCGCGCTCGACATCGGCGCCTCGACCGGCGGCTTCACCGACGTGCTGCTCCAGCGCGGCGCCGAAAGCGTCGTCGCGCTCGACGTCGGGCGCGCGCAGCTCGACTGGCGGCTGCGCACCGACCCACGCGTCATCGTGCGCGAAGGCGTCAACGCGCGCGCGCTCACGCCCGACGATGTGCCGCATCGCGTATCGCTCGTGACGATCGACGTGTCCTTCATCTCGCTGAGGCACATCCTGCCGGCGCTGCCGCCGTTTCTCGATCCGGCCGCGGACGTTGTCGCGCTGGTGAAGCCGCAGTTCGAGGCGGGCCGCGAGGAGGTCGGCAAGCACGGCGTCGTGTCGGATCCCGCCGTGCACGAAGCCGTCGTCGCGCGCGTGGCCGAGTACGCCGACGCGTGCGGCCTGAGGCGCGTCGCGATGGCGCCCGCGGCGATCACCGGCGCGACCGGCAACCAGGAATTCTTTCTCCATCTTCGTTTTCGCGGAGCGTCGGATACGATGTCGTCATGACGCGCGTCGGGATCGTCGCGAAGTCGGATCTCCGCCAGGCGACGCAGCAGCTCGCCGATGTCGAGAGCTGGCTGCAGCAGCGCGGGCTCGAGCCGCTGTTCGAGACGGCGACGGCCGCGTTGATGGCGCCTGCGCGCGACCGCCGCGTCGCCGACAAGGCGTCGCTCGCGGGCCAGGTGGACCTGATCGCCGTCCTCGGGGGCGATGGGACGCTGCTGTCGGTGGCCGACTCGGCTGCCGCTGCGGGCGCCGACGTGCCGATCCTCGGCGTCAATTTCGGCAGCCTCGGCTTCCTCACCGAGGCGACGCTGCCCGAGCTGTACACGTCGCTCGAGGCGGCGGTGGACGGGCGCGCCCGCGTCGAGCCGCGCATGATGCTGCGCGCGACGACGATTCGCGGCGGCGAGGCGCTGCCCGAGCATCTCGCGCTGAACGACGTCGTCGTGACGAAGACGGCGCGCGCGCGCATGACCGATCTCTCCGTCTCGGTCGGCGACGAGTTCGTCACGCGCGTGAAGGCGGACGGGCTGATCGTCGCGACGCCGACCGGCTCGACGGCGTACAACCTCGCGGCCGGCGGCCCGATCGTGCAGCCGACGATCGACGCGCTGGTGCTGACGCCGATCGCGCCGCACATGCTCACCAATCGCCCGATCGTGATTCCGGCGACGTCGCTGGTCCGCGTGCAGCCGCAGATGACCGAGCGCGACGAGCTCTACGTCACCTTCGACGGCCAGGCCGGATACGAGCTGCGCGCCGGCGACGAGATCCGGATCCGCTGCGCGGAGCGCCGCGTCCGGCTCCTGCGTCCGTCGTCGCGCAGCTACTTCGACGTCCTGCGGCAGAAGCTGAAGTGGAACGAGCGCTAGAGAATTAAGCGACGCTAGCCGGCCTCGACGAATGCCCTGAGCCGGCCGAGCGCGTCGTCCCACTGTGCGGAGATCGCGTCGAGGCTGCGGCGCGCGGCCTGCAGCCGTTCCGGCTCGAGCTCCCAGCGCGTCGCGCGTCCGATGCGGTGGCGGCGCACGAGGCCGGCGAGCATCAGCACCTGCAGATGCTTGGTGACGGCCTGGCGCGTGACGCCGGCGCCGATCGTGAGGCGGACGATCGACATCGGCCCGCCCGACGAGAGGCGCGCGACGATCGCGAGGCGCGTCTCGTCGCCGAGCGCGGCGAAGACCGGCGCGGCGTGCCCGAGACCGGCCCCGGCGCGCCTATGACGCGCCGGCGAGGTGACGCGCGATCGACTCCATCTGCCACGTCCACCCTTCATCGTTCCTCCGGTACGCCTCGCCTCGCCGCGTCGCGTCCACGGCGTCGAACCCCGATTCGACGACCTTGAGCAGCGTCCCGCCCTCGACGTCGGAGAGCTCCCAGGTGACGAGCGTCGACGGCTCCTTCGAGACGTCGAGGCCCGGATCGACGGCGGTCGGTTTCCAGCGCCAGGCGAACACGCGCTCGGGCTCCATCCGCTCGATTGTGACCTCCCACGTCACGTGCTCGTACCCCTTGTGCGTGACGGCGCCGGTGACGCGGGCGCCGGCGCTGAAGCCCCCGTTGACGCGGACGCCGAACCACTCGCCGAACTCGCGCGCGTCGGTGAGCGCGCGCCACACCCGCGCGCGCGGCGCGCGCAGGACCACCTGCCTCTCGATCCGATCGGTCTGGACGGCTGGCATAGGCAACCTCCTGGTTGCCTATCCTAGATCACGACGCGGCGGTTACGCAACCGTTCGGTTGCACGATTTCAAGGGCGGGCGAGCTCGGCGACCCACGCGGGCGTTTCGGGTTCGCCGGCGAAGAAGGCCTTCGGCAGCCGCTTCGTCAGCGCCCAGTGATGCAGCCAGGTGATGCCGCCGCCGCCGACATACGTATCCGCCGACTGGTAGGCCGGATCGTCGAGCGCGCGGTCGAGCGTGATGAACCCGTAGCCGCGCCGCTCGAACATCGCGGCGAGATCGCCGAAGCGATCCGCGTTGAGCATGTTTGCGTGCACGAGGAGGATCTGGCGGATGTCGCGGCCGAACAGTTCGCGCGCGTTCCGCTCGAAGTACGCGACCTTCGCCTCCATGTACGGCACGTAGGCGTCGGCGACGCGCGCCGCCGCGTCGCGCGCGCCGCGCGCCAGCGCGCGATCGTAGGCGCCCGCGAAGATGTACTCGTCGTTGTCGATCGTCACCGGCGCGACGCGGTAGCCGCGCGCTGTGAGAAAGCGCTCGAACTGCGCGCGCGTCTCGAGATCGCGGCCGGTGTGCAGGAACGGATGACGGAAGAAGCGCAGCGGACGTCCGCGGACCCCCGCCAGCTGCCGCGTGATCGCGTCGCCCCTGACGACGTCGGCCTCGAATTGATCGAGCGGCGTCGCGTGGAGATCGAGATGCGAGTAGCCGTGGTTCCCGAGCTCGACGCCGGCGTCGAGCCAGCGCTGCAGCAGGACGACGCGTTCCGGATCGACGGCGCCGTCCGCCGAGTGCAGCTTGTTCTCGTTGACGAAGGCGACGACCGGCACGTGGTGCGCCGTCATCGCGCGGAGCAGCTTCGTCGTCAGCTCGAGGCTCGACGCCGCGTCCCGCGGCAGGACGCCCGCGATCGGCAGGTCGTCGAACGTGATCGCGACTTCGTGCGCGGCCTGCGCGCCGCGCGCGCCCACGGCGAGCGCTGCGGCGAACAGACACGCGACCGCGGCGCGGCGCATCGCTACGGCGCCGGCCTGCGCGGCCGCGGCCGGCCAGGCGCGCTCGATCGCCTCGAGCCGAGCGATCCGCCCGCTGTTCCGGCGGTGCCCGTCTTTCCTGCTTTTCCCGCAGCCGCGCCCGCCGCCGCGCGCGCGGCCCTGAAGTACTCGATCTGGTACTTCTGCACGTTGCGATTGTGCTCTTCGAGCGTGCGCGCGAACTCGTGCGTGCCGTCGTTGCGGCTGACGAAATACAGGTAGTCGGCGTCGGCCGGATGCAGCGCGGCCTCGAGCGAGGCGCGGCCCGGCGACGCAATCGGTCCGGGCGGCAGGCCCGGATAGCGGTAGGTGTTGTAGGGCGAATTGAGCGCGAGATCGTCTTTGTGGATGTTTCCGGTGTAGCGCCCCGCTTTCGCGAGCGCGTAGATGACCGTCGGATCGCACTGCAGCGGCATCCCGATGCGCAGGCGCGTCGTGTAGACCGCCGCGACGAGCGGCCGCTCCTCCGCCTTCGCCGTCTCCTTCTCGACGATCGAGGCGAGCGTCACCGCCTGCCGCACCGTCATTCCGCGCGCCGCCGCCGCCTCGCGCATCTCCGACGTGAAGACATGCGTGAAGCGTCCCACCATGAGCCGCATCATCTTCGCCGCGTCGGTATGGCGCGACAGCAGATAGGTCTCGGGAAAGAGGTAGCCTTCGAGGTCGGGCGCGGCGGGATCGAGATCGTGCACGAGAGACGCATCCTTCGACGCATCGACGAACGACGCCGCCGAACCCATTCCGTGCGATTCGAAGATCTTCGCCATCTCCGCAATCGTCAGGCCCTCCGGAAACGTCACGTTGATCACGAAAACGTCGCCGCGCGCGAGCTTGTCGATCACTTCGAACGGCGTCATCGCGCGGTCGAACCGGTACTCGCCCGCTTTCAGGTGCCGCCCCTGGCTGCTCATCCACAACGCGAGACGGAACGTCGACGCGTCGCGGACGACGCCCGCCGCGGCGAGACGCTGGCCGATCGTCGCGCTCCCCGATCCCTGCGGCAGATCGACGAACTGCTCGCTCGCGTCGTAGCCGCGATACGGCTGGTTCACGCGCACGTACATGAACGTCGCCGCCGCGCCGGCGAGAACGACGATCACGAACACGAAGATCAGAAACTTCTTCAACCGCTCTGTACCTCTGCGTCCTCTGCGACCCGCCTGACCTGCCCGACCTGCCTGACCTGCCCGGCCCACGCGATCCACCTGACCTATTTGGCCCTGTCGAGGTAATCCTGCAAGATGATCGCCGCCGCCGCCGCGTCGAGCTTCGCCTTTCTCTTGCGCCAGTCGCGCTCGCGCTGCGCAAGCCGGCTCTCCGCTTCACGGCTCGTCAGGCGCTCGTCTTCAACGGCGATCGGCAGCGCGGTGCGGTCCGCGAGCGCGGCGATGAACGCGCGCACGCGTGCCGACTCGTCCGACGCGCGGCCGTCGAGCCGCGCCGGCAGCCCGACGACGATCGCCGCCAGCCCATCGTCCTCGCGCGCGAGCGCCGCAATGCGATCGGCAACGCGATCGACGGCGTCGAGGTCGCTCGCGACGGCGAGCGTCTCGAGCGGGCGCGCGAGCGTTGCGCTCGGGTCGCTGATCGCGAGGCCGACGCGGCGCGCGCCAACGTCCACCGCGAGAACCCGCCCTGCCATCACCCGATGTTATAATTTCGCGCTCCCTCATCAGCTGTGAAACGACTGCTTCCCGTGCTGCTCTTCGCCTCGCTCGCCGCGCTCGCGGCGTGCGGCCGGGGGCGTCCGCCGGAGCTCGTCAAGCAGAAGCTCGTCATTCTCGGCTTCGACGGCATGGACCCCCACCTCGTCCGGAAATGGATGGACGAAGGGCGGCTGCCGAACATGAAGAAGCTCGGGTCGCGCGGCAGCGGCGTGCGCACGCTCGGCACCACGCACTCCCCGGAATCGCCGACGGCCTGGGCGTCGTTCGCCACCGGCGTGAACGCCGGCAAGCACAACATCTACGACTTCCTGATCCGCGATACGGCGACGTATCTACCCGATCTCGGGATGGTGCACTTCGAGCCGCCGCACTTCATCCTGAACTACTTCCCCGTGTCGAAGCCGGTCGTCGAATCGATCCGCGGCGGCACGTCGTTCTGGGTCACCGCGGGGCGAGCGGGCGTGCGTTCGAGCATGCTGACGGTGCCGGTCACCTTTCCACCCGAAGACGTGCCCAACGGCGAGCTCCTCTCGGGGCTGCCGCTGCCCGACATCCGCCGGACAATGGGCACGTTCTACTACTTCGGAACGGATCTCAGCCGCTACGAAGAGGGCAACACGGAGTTCGGCGGGATCCTGAAGCGTCTGGTCTTCGATGGCGACGTCGCGCAGACGGAGCTCGTCGGCCCGCCGAACCCCATCGTGAAGCAGCAGCTGCGCGCGGCGCGCGCGAAGACGAGGCCGTCGGCGATGACCGACGGCGAGAAGATGACGATCGCCGAGCTCGAGGCGCGCGAGGACGTGCGCCTGCCGGTGACGATCCACTGGAACCGCGCGGGGCGCTCGGCGACGATCGACATCGGCGACAACACGGTGCACCTCGACGAGCACCAGTGGAGCAAGTGGATCAACCTCGATTTCTCGATCAACCTGCTGCTGCGCGTGCACGGCATGGCGCAGATGTATCTCATCGGCGCCGGCCCCGAGCTGCAGCTGTACATCTCGCCGGTGAACTGGAAGCCGGACAGGCCGCCGGCGCCGATGTCGTCGCCGCCGTCGCTCTCCGCCGATCTGTACGAGCGGCTCGGGCCGTACCGCACGCTCGGGTGGGCCGAGGCGACGTGGCCGCTCAACGAGGATCGCATCGACGAGAAGACGTTCATGGACGATCTGTACCGCGCGTTCGACGATCGCGCGCAGGTGATCCTCCAGCGGATCGACGCGAAGCAGTGGGACCTCGTCGTCGGCGTCATCGAGTCGACCGATCGCGTCCAGCACATGATGTGGCGGCTCATCGATCCGTCGCATCCGATGTACGACAAGACGCTCGCGGCGAAATACGGCGATGCGATCGAGCGCGTCTACCGGCGCTGCGACGACTTCGTCGGGGAGGTGATGTCGCGCATCGATCCGGCGACGCCAATCCTGATCGTCTCGGATCACGGCTTCCACTCGTTCCGCCAGTCGGTGAACCTCAATACCTGGCTCGTGCAGGAAGGGTTCATGGCGATTCAGGGGCAGCAGCCCGGCGAGAAGAAGCTGCAGGATCTCTTCGGCGGGAGCGGCACCTTCTGGGAGAACGTCGACTGGTCGCGGACGAAGGCGTATGCGATGGGCCTCGGCCAGATGTACGTCAACCTCAAAGGCCGCGAAGGCCGCGGCATCGTCTCATCGGAGGAGTCGAGCGGCGTGCAGGATGCGCTCGTCGCGCGCCTCCTGACGATGGCCGATCCGAAAACGGGCGCGAAGATGGTCGACGCGGTCTACAAGCGGGACGACATCTACCGCGGCGGCTTCGTCAGGAACGCCGCGGAGCTCCAGGTCGGCCTCGCCGACGGCTACCGCGTCTCGTGGCAATCGACGCTCGGCGGCTCGCCGCCGGGCCTCGTCTACCCGAACATGAAGAAGTGGTCGGGCGACCACGGCTCGTACGACTATAAGCAGACGTCCGGCACGCTCATCTCGAGCCGCCCGATCGACGCCGGCGACGTGGACATCATGGACATTGCGCCGACCGTGTTGAAGTACTTCGGGGTGCCGATACCTCCGGATATAGATGGCAAGCCGATCTTCTGAACGGAAGAGAACGCAGAGCAGGCAGAGGCCGCAGAGGCAGAGGCCGCGCAGAGGCAGCATCGCGCGCGTTGTGATCTTGGCGTTCTTCGCGATCTTTGCCTGCTCTGCGTTCTCCAGTCAGGCGCAGCCTCCGGATCGCGCGCGCACGGAGGCGCTCGCGCGGCGCGCGACCGAGCGGCTGCAGGCGCTGCAGCGCGAAGCCGATCGGCTCGCGTCCGAGGAGCGATCGCTGCTGAACGACGTCAAGAAGCTCGAGGTCGAGCGGCAGCTGCGGGCCGAGGAGCTGAAGCGCGTCGAAGCCGACGCCGCGCGGGTGCAGGCCGACCTCGATGCGACGAGCGCGCGCATGGCGGCGCTCGAGGCCGCGAGCCGCGCCGAGACGCCGGAGCTGCGCGCGCGGCTCGTCGAGATCTACAAGCTCGGTCAGGCGCGCTACCTGCGGCTGCTGCTCGCGACGTCCGACCTGCGGCAGCTCGGTCAATCGACTCGCACCGTCGCCGCGCTCGCCAAGCTCGATCGCGATCGGATCGCGTCGCACGCGCGCACGCTCGCCGAGCTGCAGCGCGAACGCACGGTGCTGCAGGATCGGCAGGCGCAGCTCGCCGCGGCGCGCGCCGCGGCGGAACGGGCGAGCGCCGCCGCGCAGCGCGCCGCGATCGCGCGCAACGATCTCATTCGCGACATCGATCGCCGCCGCGACCTCAACGCGCAGCTCGCCGGCGAGCTCCAGTCGGCGCAGCAGCGCGTCCAGGCGGCGCTGCGCGATCTCGCGACAGGCGCGGCGGCCAACGACAGCGTGTCGCTGCCGCTGCGGCCGTTCCGGGGCGACATCCCGTGGCCCGTCGCCGGCACCATCGCCCGCCGTTTCGGCCGCACGACGAGCGTGTCCGGCGCGTCCAACGGCATCGAGATCGCGGCGGCCGAAGGCGCCGAGGCGCGCGCCGTGCACGACGGCGTCGTCGCGTTCGCGGGCACCTTTTCGGGATTCGGGAATCTGGTCATCCTCGACCACGGATCGCAGTCGTTCAGCCTGTACGGCGATCTGCTCGATATCGCCGTGAAAAAGGGCGTCCGCGTCGAGCGGGGGCAGCGCGTGGGCGCGGTCGGTCCGACCTCGTCCGGGGCCGACGGCCTCTACTTCGAGCTGCGCGTCGACGGTCAGCCGGTCGATCCCTTACAATGGCTTAGGAAACGGTAGGTGTTATGAGCGCTCGCACCCGCGTGATCGTGATGTCCATCACCGCCCCCGTGGTCGCGTTCGCGATGCTCGGCGGCTTCCTCGGCAAAGTGATGGCGCGCGAGGAGACCTATCAGCACCTCCGTATCTTCGACGACGTCGTCGGGATGATCGCGAACTACTACGTCGAAGAAGCCGACATGGACAAGGTGATGCTCGGCGCGATGCACGGGCTCGCCGATTCGCTCGATCCGGACAGCGCGTATCTGACGCCCGCCGAAGTGAAGCAGGCGGAGAGCGGCACGCCGCTGCCGCCGGCCGGCGTCGGCCTCGAACTGACGCGGCAGTACTATCTGCGCGTGATCGCGGCGCGCGACAACTCGCCGGCCGCGAAGGCCGGGCTGCGCACCGGCGACTACGTGCGCGCGATCAACGACAAGCCGACGCGCGAGATGTCCGTGTGGGAGGGCATGCGTGCGCTGCGCGGCGCGCCCGGATCGAAAGTGTCGCTGACGATCATCCGCGGCAACGCCGCCGATCCGCACGTCGTCGAGCTGACGCGCGAACCGGAGCCGGGTTCCGCCGTCAGCGCGCGGATTGCCGCGCCGGCCGTCGGCTACGTGCGCGTCGCCGCGCTCGGCCGCGACACCGCCGATCAACTGAAGGCCAACGTCGACGACGTCGTGAAGCGCGGCGCGGCGAAGGTGATCGTCGACGTGCGCCGCGTCTCGAGCGGCGCGATCGACGACGGCCTCGCGATGGCGCGCCTGTTCGTCGCGAAGGGCACGCTTGCGCAGCGCGAGTCGAAGAGCGGCGCGCATGAAACGATCGCCGCGAGCGCCGGCGACGGCGCGATTACCGTTCCGATCGTCGTCCTCATCGACACGGGCACGTCGGGCGCCGCCGAAGTGTTCGCGTCGGCGCTGGCCGGCAACAACCGCGCGGAGCTCATCGGCGAGCACACGATCGGCCGCGCCGCCGCGCAAAAACTGGTCCGGCTGCCCGACGGCGCCGGCCTCTGGCTGTCCACCATCCGCTACCTGACGCCGTCCGGCGCACCGCTGAACGAAAAAGGCCTCGAGCCGACCGTCGCCGTCGACGAGTCGGACGCCGTCGAGTTCGGGCAGCCCGCGCCGACGACCGATCCCATCCTCGACAAGGCCATCGAGCGCCTCACCGAAAAGAAAGCGGCGTAGCGCCGATCCATTTACCAGGCTACCCGATTCACCGTATACTGATCGTTCGTCTAACGTCCGTCATTGCACGATGTAGGCGCGTAGCTCAGAGGTTAGAGCGCCTGCTTGACACGCAGGAGGTCGGTGGTTCGAGTCCACCCGTGCCTACCATTCGACTCGCCTCCGTCCTGCCTTCGGCGAGCCGGAGGCTCGCTCATGGCGGGCCGGCAACAGGGAGAATGGTCCTGAGCGAGCGGACAATTCGGCGCGAGTCGAAAGACCGCGCGGATGGCAGGCGGACGAGTCGATTGGCCTTACCTTCACGATTCTCATGAGTCAGATCACCATCACGCTTCCGGATGGATCGAGTCGCAGCGTGCCTGCCGGCACGTCCGTCCGCGACGTGGCGGAAGCGATCTCGCCGCGCCTCGCGCAGGCGGCGCTGGCGGGTGTGGTCGACGGCAAGCTCACGGATCTCGGGCACCCGCTCCAGCGCGACGCCGCCGTCCGCATCGTCACGGACAGGAGCGCCGAGGCGCTGCCGCTCTATCGCCACAGCACGGCGCATCTGCTCGCGGCGGCCGTCACCAATCTCTTCCCCGGCGTGCAGTGCGGCATCGGCCCGGCCACCGACGAAGGCTTCTTCTACGACTTCGTCGTGCCGCGGCCGTTCGTCCCTGAGGATCTCGACGCCATCGAGCAGAAGATGAAGGAGCTTGCGGCTCAGGATCTGCCGTACGAGCGGCAGATGTGGCCGCGCGAGGAAGCCAAGGCGTTCTTCGCGAAGCGCGGCGAGCCGCTGAAGGTGCAGTTGATCGAGGAGAAGACGGAAGGCCAGCAGGAAGTGTCCTGCTACACGATCAAGGACAAGGAGACCTTCGTCGACTTCTGCGTCGGGCCGCACGTGCCGTCGACGGGCAGGCTGAAGGCGTTCAAGCTGCTCAACACGTCGAACGCCTACTGGAAGGGCGACGCGCGCAACCAACCGATGCAGCGCGTGTACGGCACGGCCTTCCTGTCCGACAAGGACCTGAAGGCGCACCTGACGCAGATCGAGGAAGCGAAGAAGCGCGACCACCGCAAGCTCGGTCGCGAGCTCGGGCTGTTCACGTTCCACCAGTGGGCGCCCGGCGCGGCGTTCTGGCAGGACAAGGGCACCACGCTGTACAACACGCTCGCCAACTACATGCGCGGCGTGCTGCTGCCGAACGGCTACGTCGAGGTGAAGACGCCGATCATCTACAACAAGGCGTTGTGGGAAACCTCCGGCCACTGGTCGCACTATCGCCAGAACATGTTCCAGGTGCAGGGCTCCGAAGGCGAGGAAATGGCGCTGAAGGCCATGAACTGCCCGGGGCACTACCTGCTGTACGGAAGCACGGTGCACAGCTACAAGGAGCTGCCGATCCGCTTCCACGAGCAGACGCCGCTGCACCGCAACGAGCTGGCGGGGGTCCTGTCCGGGCTGACGCGCGTCCGCCAGTTCGCGCAGGACGACGGGCACTGCTTCGTCATGCAGGAGCAGATCGGCGACGAGGTCGAACGGCTGCTCAAGCTCGTGCAACGCGTCTACAACGATCTCGGCATGACGTACCAGCCGAAGCTCGGTACGCGTCCGCCCGAATTCCTGGGCGAGATCGAGAAATGGGATCAGGCCGAGGCGCAGCTCAAGGCGGCGCTCGATCGCGCCGGCATGGACTATCAGCTGAACGAGGGCGACGGCGCGTTCTACGGTCCGAAGATCGACTTCGACGTCACCGATGCGATCGGCCGGAAGTGGCAGTGCGCGACGATTCAGCTCGATTATGCGATGCCGGAGCGCTTCGATCTGAAGTACGTCGGCGCCGACAACGCCGAGCATCGGGTGGTGGTGATCCACCGCGCGATCCTGGGCAGCTTCGAGCGCTTCATCGCGATCCTGATCGAGCACTACGCCGGCGCATTCCCGTTGTGGCTGGCGCCCGTGCAGGCGACGGTGCTGCCGATCGCCGATCGGCACCTGCAGTACGGGGCGTTCGTCCGCGACCAGCTGCAGACGGCCGGCCTGCGCGTCGAGCTCGACGACCGGCAGGAGAAGGTGAACTACAAGATCCGCGAAGCGCAGCTGCAGAAGATTCCCTACATGCTGGTCGTCGGCGATCGCGAGGTCGAGAACAGCACGGTGTCGGTGCGCGAGCGCAGCGGCGGCGACAAGGGCGCGAGCTCGATCGACGCATTCATCGCAGCGGCGCAGGACGAAGTCGCCCGCAAGGGGCAGGTTCCGGTTACGACGTAAGGAGGCCTTATCGCTTTCGACAGAAATCCCCGCCGCGACGACCGCGTGCGGGTCAACGAACGCATCCGCGTCCGCGAGATCCGCGTCATCGACGACACCGGATCGCAGCTGGGCATCATGCCGCCACCGCAGGCGCTCGCCATCGCCAAGCAGAAGGGGCTCGACCTCGTCGAGATCTCGCCGACGGCCAACCCGCCGGTCTGCCGCATCATGGACTTCGGGAAGTACCAGTACCAGGAGCAGAAGCGGGCGCGCGAGGCTCGGAAGCACCAGAAAGTGATTGAGGTCAAGGAGATCAAGTTCCGCCCGAAGGTCGACGAGCACGACTACCAGTTCAAGAAGAAGCACATCGAGCGCTTCCTCGAGGACGGCGACAAGGTGAAGGCGACGATCTTCTTCCGCGGCCGCGAGATGGCGCACCCCGAGATCGGCCGGCGCATCCTCGAGCGGCTCGTCGACGAGCTGCGCGACGTCGCGATCGCCGAGACGATGCCGCGGATGGAAGGCAACCAGATGCACACGATCCTGACGCGGCGGCCGCAGACCGGCGGCGGCAAGGCGAAGCCGGCGGGCGCAAAACAGGTCACGACGGCGACATAGGAACCCGAGATGCCGAAGAAGCTGAAGCTCAAGACCCACCGCGGGGCCGCGAAGCGGTTCAAGCGCACCAAGAACGGCAAGTTCCTCAGGGGAAGCGCGTTCAAGCAGCACATCCTGAGCAGCAAGACGCGCAAGCGGAAGCGCGGGCTCAAGGGAACGACCACGGTGGCGGAGGTCGACGCGCCGAAGCTGGCGCGGATGCTGCCGTATAGGTGAGATGACGCAATTAAGAATTAAGAATTTGGAATTAAGAATTCGTGGTCTGCGTTTGGAATCGCGAATTCTTAATTCTTAATTTCTAATTCTTAATTTCGGGTTGCTGGGGAGCGAACGAATGCCGAGAGTGAAGAGAGGCACGGTCCGACGCGCCAAGCGCAAGAAGCTGCTGGGGCTCGCGAAGGGCTACTACGCCAACAAGAGCAAGCTGTATCGCGCCGCGAAGGAATCGGTCGACACCGCGCTGAAGTACGCGTTCGTCGGCCGCCGCCGCAAGAAGCGCGATTTCCGCCGGCTGTGGATCGTCCGCATCAACGCGGCGGCGCGCGAGCACGGCCTCACCTACGGTCAGCTGATCAACGGCCTGAAGAACGCCGGCGTCACGCTCGATCGCAAGAGTCTCGCGGAGCTCGCGGTGAGCAGTCCTGCCGCGTTCGCGTCGGTCGCGAAGCAGGCGAAAGCCGCCGTGAAGACCGCGGTGAAGGCCGCCAAAACCGCCGCTCGGGCGTAAAGAACCGCGTCGCGGCCAGGGGCTTGGGGCTCGCTGACATCAGAAGCGCGAACGGCTAGCCCCCAGCCCCGACGCACCGTCCGCCATGTCCGAACTTCCTCCCAGCGAAGACGCCGTCGCCGCACACGTCGCCGCGTTCGAGCGCGAGCTCGCGGCGGCCAAGGCCGGCCGCGACGCCCAGACGGTCCGCGACCGCTACCTCGGACGCAAGAACTCGATCGTCGCGTCGTGGATGCAGCTCGTCGGCGGCGCGCCTCCCGACGCGAAAAAGACGATCGGCCGCTACGCGAACGAGCTGAAGCAGGCGATCGAGACGCGCTGGAAGGCGTACGAGCAGAGCGCGCGCGACCGGGCCCCGGCGGGCGCGGTCGACATCACGCTCCCAGGCCGCATCCCGCTCCTCGGCCGCCGGCATCCGCTGACGATCGTCCGCGACCGGATGGAATCGATCTTCACGCGCATGGGATTCACGATCGTCGAGGGCCCCGAGGTCGAGGACGAGTGGCACTGCTTCGATGCGCTCAACATGCCGGCGGCGCATCCCGCGCGCGACATGCAGGACACGTTGTACCTGGCGTCGCCGATGCCGCCGCTCGCCGGCGACGACGATCCGCGCACGATGCTGCGCACGCACACGTCGGCGGTGCAGATCCGCTACATGCTCACCCACCAGCCGCCGGTCCGCATCGTCGCGCCGGGCAAGGTGTACCGCAAGGACGACCTCGATCTGACGCACACGCCGAACTTCACGCAGATGGAGGGGCTCGTCGTCGGCGAAGGGATCTCGCTGGCGGATCTGAAAGGCACCCTGCTCGCCTTCGGCCGCGACATGTTCGGCGACCGCTCGCGCATCCGCCTGCGTCCGAGCTTCTTTCCCTACACCGAGCCGAGCGCCGAGGTCGACATCAGCTGCTGGTCGTGCGACGGCGCCGGCTGCGCGATGTGCAAGCGGAGCGGATGGATCGAGATCCTCGGCTGCGGCATGGTCCACCCGGCCGTCTTCGAGGCCGTCGGCTACGACGCCGAGAAGTACACCGGCTTCGCCTGGGGCATCGGCATCGAGCGCGTCGCGATCCTGCGCTACCAGGTCGAGGACATCCGGCTGTTCTACGAGAACGATTTGAGATTCCTCGAGCAGTTCCCGTACTAGATGCGACTCGTTCTCTCGTGGCTGAAGGAATTCGTCGACATCGACGCGTCGGCTGACGACGTCGCCGGGAGGCTCGGGCTGCGCGGGTTCGAGGTCGCGTCGGTCGAGGCGCTCGCCGGCGGCGACGCGGTGATCGACTTCGAGATCACCGCGAACCGGCCCGACTGCCTCAGCGTGCTCGGCCTCGCGCGCGAGGTGGCGACGGCGTTCGATCGTCCGCTGCGCCTTCCCTCCACCGACGCCGACGCGCGCGTCCGCCTCGCCGAGCTGCCGGTCGCCCGCGCCGACGGCGTCCGCGTCACGATCGAGGACGAAGAGCTCTGCCCGCGGTACGCCGCGCTCGTCGCCGACGTCTCGCTCGGACCGTCGCCGGCGTGGCTCGCGGCGCGGCTCGAGGCGGCCGGCGTGCGGCCGATCAGCACGATCGTCGACGTCACCAACTACGTGAACCTCGAGATCGGCCAGCCGATGCACGCCTTCGACGCCGCGCGGATCGCCGGCGGCGAGATCCGCGTGCGCCGCGCGAAGCCGGGCGAGACGATCACCACGCTCGACGGCGTCGACCGCAAGCTCGATCCCGACATGCTCGTGATCGCGGATCGCGATCGCGCGCAGGCCATCGCGGGCGTGATGGGCGGCGCCGCCTCCGAGGTGTCGGCGTCGACGACGCGCGTGGTGTTCGAGAGCGCGTACTTCAAGGCCACGTCCGTGCGGCGCACGAGCAAGCGCCTCGGCCTGAAAACCGAAGCGTCGACGCGGTTCGAGCGCGGCGCCGACATCGGCGCGCAGGTGACGGCGATTCAGCGCGCCACGGCGCTGATGGAACGGCTCGGCGCGGGGCGGCCCGCCGGATCGATCGTCGACGTCTTCCCGCGGCCGCGGCCCGCGGTCGCGCTGCACCTGCGGCGCGATCGGCTGGCGCGGCTGCTCGGCGCCGCGGTGCCGGACGGCGACACCGAGCGGATCTTGCGCGGTCTCGGACTCGGCGTGGCGCGCGCGGCCGACGGTTGGGACGTCGTCGCGCCGACCTTCCGCGTCGATCTCCTGCGCGAAGTCGATCTCATCGAAGAGGTCGGCCGCCATTACGGCTTCGACTCGCTCGAGCCGAGGTTTCCGCCGCTCACCGAGCTGGCGCCGCCGCCCGACGCGCGCGTCGCGCGCGATCAGCTCGTGCGGCGCCTGCTGATGCCGGCCGGCCTCTCGGAAGCGATCACGTTCGGCTTCATCGAGGCGAAAGCGGCGGAGCTGTTCGCCGACGGCGCGATTCGCGTCGCCAACCCGCTCTCGGGGAAATTCGACACGCTGCGCCCGTCGCTGCTGCCGGGGCTCGTCGACGCCGTGGCGCACAACCGGCGCCACGGACGCCGCGACGTGCGCCTCTTCGAGGTGGGCACGCGCTTCGCCGCGGCCGGCGAGACGCGCAGCGTCGGCGTCGCGTGGACCGGCGCCGCGACGATCGATCACTGGTCGGGCGCGGCGCGCGAGGTCGACTTCTTCGACGTCAAGGGGATCGCCGAGCACATGGCCGCCGCGTTTCGCGTCGCCGTCCGCTTCGAGCCGTCGCGCGCGCCGTATCTCGTCGCGGGCCAGGCGGCGGCGATCGTCGTCGCCGACGGCGCGGAGCGCGGCGCGCCGCTGGGCCTCGCCGGCGTGCTCGCGCCGAACGTCGCCGACGCGCGCGGACTGCCGCGCCAGGATCGCGTCTGCGTCGCGGAGCTCGATCTCGATCTGCTCGATCGCGCGCGCGCGATCGCGAGCGACGCCGCCGTTCCGCTCGCGCGGCACCCGTTCGTCGTGCGCGACCTCTCGATCGTCGTGGCCGAGACCTTGCCTGCGGAGATCATTCGTGGCACCATTCTCACCGCCGGAGGCCGTCTGCCGGCGCCGCTCGTGGCATCGACGTTCTTCGATCGATATCAGGGCACAGGCGTGCCGGAAGGCGCGGTGAGCGTGTCGGTGCGGCTGACGTTCCAGGCGCCCGACCGCACGTTGACCGACGCCGAGGTGAACCAGAGCGTCGACAAGGTTCTGGCCGCGCTCGTCCGCGAGCACGGCGCGATACAGCGATAGCCGGCACCTGCCGAGAGTTGGCGATTCCATGGGACCCGTTATGGCGAAGACCGCGACGCGAAGTGTGGAGCTCGAGCCGATCGATCGCCTCGAGGAGAAGGTGAAGCAGCTCGTCGGCATGGTCGAGCGGATGAAGTCGGAGCAGGCGCGCGCCGCCGACGAGAACCAGCGGCTGGCGCGTGAGTTGGACGCGATGCGCGCGCGCGTCGCGTCCGCCGAATCAGTGTCGACCGAGCTGTCGGCGCTCAAGCAGGAGCGCGACGTGATCCGCACGCGCGTCGCCGACATGCTCGAGCAGCTCGAGGCGCTCAGCCTCTGACCTCCGCGTTGGCACCAGACAACGGCTCGGTCGTCTCGGTCGACATCCACGGGCAGCGCTATCCGATCCGCAGCGCGCTCGACCCCGAGTACGTCGCGCGCCTCGCGCTCTACGTGGACGAAAAGATGCGCGCCGCCGCCGAGACGACGCCGACGGGCGACTCGCTGCGCCTCGCGATCCTGACCGCGCTCAACGTCGCCGACGAGTTGTTCCGCTGCCGGGCGGCGAACCGCGAGCGCACCGGCGAGCTCGCCGAGCGCGCCGGCGAGCTCGAACGCCTGATCGATCGCCTGCTGATGGCGTGAGCGCGCCGCGCAGCCGCGCGCAGACGTGGCAAATCCGACGCTTGAACGCCGGCCGGAGAACCGCTAGGATGTTGCGCGAGGGTTCGAGTTCCCTGCTTTGCGCGTGATGGCGGTAGGCTCGTTTGAGCCAACGTTTTACCCAAGTGAGTCGCGACGCCGCGTGGTGTGCATGCCTCTGTAGCGAGGAAGCCTGAAGCGCGGCTTTTTGAGCGGTTCCACCTGCTTACGCAGGTTCATCGACCTCCCCACACGGCAAAGCGGGGCCGTTTCTCCGTAACTGAAGATCGAGCACAAGGGGTCGGTCTCCGACCCCTTTTCTGTTATCGAACCGCGCGGCTTCCCGGGGCGGCCCCCGACTGGAAAGGACGTCACGCGTGTTACCGATTGTTGCGAACGTCGTCATCCCGGCGATCGTCACGGCGGTCGTGGCGGCGGCGGCCTTCGCCGTCTGGGTCGCGAACCGCAAGCGCATCGCCGCCGAGACGATCGGGCGCGCGGAAGAGACCGCGCTCCGCGTCGCGCGCGACGCCGAGCGCGACGCCGAGACCCGCCGCAAGGAAGCGCTCCTCGAGGCCAAGGAAAAAGCGCACGAGATCCTGATGGAGGCCGAGCGGCAGGCGCGGCAGGATCGCCAGCAGGCCGCCACGCTCGAGCAGACGCTCGGCCGCCGCGAAGCGGCCGCCGCCGAGCGCCAGGCCGCGATCGAGCGCCTCGAGAAAGAGTTGAACAGCCGGGACCGCGCGCTCGTCGATCGCGAGCGCAGCGCCGCAACCGCCGCGGCGAAGTACGAGCAGCTCGTCGCGCACCAGAAGCACGAGCTCGAGCGCGTCGCCGGCCTCACCGCCGACGAAGCGAAGGAGCTGCTGATCAAGCAGATCGAAGGCGAGGCGCGCCACGACTCGGCGAACCTCCTCAAGCGCCTCGATGCCGAGGCGCGCGAGACCGCCGTCGATCGCGCGAAGCACTACATCACCGAAGCGATCCAGCGGTGCGCCGCCGAGCACGCGATCGAGACGACCGTATCGGTCGTCGATCTCCCGAGCGACGACCTGAAGGGCCGCATCATCGGCCGTGAAGGGCGGAACATCCGCGCCCTCGAGATCGCCACCGGCGTCGATCTCATCGTCGACGACACGCCGGGCGCGATCATCCTCTCCGGCTTCGATCCCTACCGCCGCGAGATCGCGAAGAAAGCCATCGAGCGCCTGATCGCGGACGGCCGCATCCATCCGGCGCGCATCGAGGAAGTCGTCCAGAAAGTGAAGGACGAGACCGAGGAAGAGGTCCGCAAGCAGGGCGCCGCGGTCGCCTTCGAGCTCGGGCTCCACGATCTGCACGCCGACATCCTGCGGCTGATGGGACGCTTGAAGTTCCGCACCAGCTACGGCCAGAACGTGCTCGCGCACTCCGCCGAGGTCGCGCGGCTCGCGGGCATCATGGCGAAAGAGGTCGGCCTCGACGCGCACGTCGCCGTGCGCGCGGCGTTCCTGCACGACATCGGCAAGGCGATCGATCGCGAGATGGAAGGGACGCACCTGCAGCTGGGGATCGATTTCCTGCGCAAGCACGGCGAGAGCGAGGCCGTGGTGATGGCGATGGCGGCGCACCACATGGACATCGACTGGCCGTCGCTCGAGGCGATGATCGTCCAGGCGGCCGACGCGATCTCGGCGGCGCGGCCCGGCGCGCGCCGCGACATCCTCGAGTCCTACGTCAAGCGGCTCGAGAAGCTCGAGGGGATCGCCGACTCGTTCAAGGGCGTGTCGAAGTCGTTCGCGCTGCAGGCCGGCCGCGAGATCCGCATCATGGTCGAGAGCGAGAAGATCTCCGACGAGGAAGCGGTCTGGCTGTCGAAGGACATCGCGCGCCGGATCGAGAACGAGCTCGAGTATCCGGGCCAGATCAAGGTCACCGTCATCCGGGAGACGCGGGCGGTCGACTACGCGAAATGACGGTCGTCTCGCAGCTCACTGAGCGCGAGCTCGTCGCCCGCATCCAGCAGCGCCTCGCGCCCCCGCCCGACTGGCTCCTCGTGGGCATCGGCGACGACGCCGCCGTCGTGGAGCCGGAGCGCAACCGCGTCGAAGTGCTGACGGTCGATGCGATCGTCGAGGGCGTCCATTTCGATCGCGCGTTCACGCCGCCGGAGGCGATCGGCCATCGCGCGCTCGCGGTCAACCTGAGCGATCTCGCCGCGATGGGCGCCGCGCCCCGCCTCGCGCTGCTCTCCATGGCGCTGCCGCCCTCGCTGCCGCTCGACGACTACGACGGCATCGCGAACGGGATCGCGCAGCTCGCCGCCGCGCACCGGCTGCACGTGGTCGGCGGGAACCTGACGAAGTCGCCCGGGCCGCTGGCGATCGACGTCACCGTCGTCGGCACCGTGAAGCGGCGCCAGGCGCTGCGGCGCAGCGGCGCGCGCGCCGGCGACGACGTCTACGTGAGCGGCACGCTCGGCGCCGCCGCCGCGGGGCTCGCGCTGCTGAAGCAGAACGGCGCGTCCGCGGCGGCGCCGCCGGCGGATCGCGAATCCGCGCTCGTCGAGCGCTATCTCCGCCCGCAGCCCCGCGTGCGCCTCGGGCTGATGCTCGCGCGCAACCGCGCGGCGTCGGCCTGCATCGATCTGAGCGACGGCCTCGCCGACGGGCTGCACCGGATCGCGGACGCGAGCGGCGTCGGCATGGCGATCGACGCCGACGCGCTGCCGATCGATCCGTCGGCGCGCGCGCGCTTCGACGCGCGCGGCGACGATGCCGTGCGCGCCGCACTCTGCGGCGGCGACGACTACGAGCTGCTGTTCACGGTCCGGCCGCGGACGCGCCGGCGGCTCACGGCCGCCGAGCGCCACGGCGGCGCGCCGCTGACGCGCATCGGCACGTGCACGGCCGATCGCCTCGTGGTCCTGCAGCGCGCCGGCGCGTCGACGCCGGTGCCCGAAGGGTACAGCCACTTCGCTCCATGATTCATCTGACGCGCGCGCTGATCCGGCGCTGGCTCGACGCGCTGCTGCACATCGAAGACACACCGGAGCGGACGGCGGCGGCATTCGCGCTCGGCGTCTTCTTCGGCTTCTCGCCGTTTCTCGGTCTGCACACCGCGCTCGGCATCATCGCCGCGTTTCTACTGAATCTCAACCGCGTCGCCGTGCTGCTCGGCGTGTACTCGAACCTGCCGTGGATCATCGCGCCGTACTACGCCTTCGCGACGATGGCAGGCGCGCGCATAACCGGGCACAAGCTGCCGCCGGGGCTGCGATCGCAGCTCGGTGCGCTTTTCGAGTTGACAGTTTTCGGCACCGAATTCTGGCATCGACTGATCACAATCCTGAAACCGCTGCTGTGGCCGTACACGGTTGGATCGACTTTTGGCGCGCTCGTACTTGCAGCTTTGGCGTACCCGCTCGCGCTCGCGTTCGTGACAAGTCGCCGCCGCATCCATGACATCATTCATCACAAGAAATAAGGAGGCCATTGATCATCTCAGGTCGATTCTGGCGACGTTCGATCGTGACGGCGATTGCGGCGTTCGGCTTCGTCTCCTACTACGAGGTGACGGCGCTCGATTCGCGGTACGTCGCGCGGCTCGCGACGCTGCACGAGTCGGTCGCGCTGCCGCAGCCCGGATCGCGGCTCGCCTTCAGCGCGACGGCGTACTGCAAAGGGATCGTGACGAGCTCCGGCGTCGCGGTGCAGAGCGGCGTCGCGGCAGCCGATCCTGAGCTGCTGCCGGTCGGATCGGTGATCGACGTCGACTCGCTGCCGGCGAAATACAACGGCGTCTACACCGTAATGGACACCGGGCCGGCGGTGCAGGGGCGGCAGATCGACGTCTACATGTGGAGCTGCAACGAGGCGCTGCAGTTCGGCCGCCGGCCGATCCATTTGAACGTCTTGCGCCTCGGCTGGAATCCACGCGCCTCGACCTCGGGCTTCCTCGATCGCTTCCTCCGACGGCCGCAGCCCGAGCCGCTGCCGGCGCGGCCGCTGCCACAGGCGACGTCGCAGGGATCCTAGCCGCCGGGCCCTTCGCGGGGCACGCGATCGCCCGACGGTCGTCAGCCGTGACCCTATGCCGAAGCCGCCGGCCGCGCTGATCGAGTTCCTGCATCGCTACGAGCCGCCGACGCAGACGCTCGCGCTCGGTGCGCGCGCGTTCGTCCTCTCCGAGCTCGCGCCGTGCCACGAGTACATCTTCACGATGCGATCGAAAGTCGTGCTGCTCTACGGCCCGACCGAGCGAGCGATCGCCGACGCACTCTGCTCGCTCGCCGTGTTCGCGCGGCACGTGACGCTCACGTTCCACCGCGGCGTCCGCCTGCGCGATCCCGAAGGCCTGCTGCGAGGAAGCGGCAAGATCATGCGCCACGTGACGCTGAAGACGCCCGCCGACCTCGAGAACGCCGGCGTGCGAAAGCTGCTGCGCGAGGCGAGAAAAGAGGCTGGCCTGAAGCGGCCGCGCGGCGCGTCGGCCGCCGACGTCGTGACGAGGATCAAAACGGCGTCGCCGGCGCGGCGTTCGCAGCCGCCCTGGGACGCGTTCGGCTTCCGCGACGACTCCCGGTAGCCTCGCCCGCTATCCTTCGACGGCCGCCTGCTCGTCGCGCCGGTCGCGATCCGGCGCCTCGCCGCCCTTGTATTGCAGCTCGAAGAGCTTGAAGTAGATGCCGCGGTGCGCGAGCAGCTCCTGGTGCGTTCCCGACTCGCGCAGCTGCCCTTTGTGCAGCACGAGGATCTTGTCCATGTCCTGAATCGTCGAGAGCCGGTGCGCGATCGCGATCGTCGTGCGGTTCGCCATCAGCACGCGCAGCGCGTCGCGGATCACGAGCTCGGTTTCCGTGTCGATGCTCGACGTCGCTTCGTCGAGAATCAGCACGCGCGGATCGAAGGCGAGCGCGCGCGCGAACGACAGCAGCTGCTTCTGCCCCACCGAGAGCGTCGCGCCGCGCTCGGCGACCGCGATCGCGTAGCCGCCGGGCAGCCGCTCGATGAACGGCTCGGCGTGCACCGCGCGTGCCGCGTGCCGCACGCGGTCGTCGTCGATC
>Ga0209474_10000210_pt1 | contig 71146 bp, 60 predicted proteins | sample GraSoiAngelo_145_FD_185902 | JGI IMG/M metagenome (GOLD analysis project Ga0209474, IMG submission 185902) | Grasslands soil microbial communities from the Angelo Coastal Reserve, California, USA - 14_1009_05_20cm (SPAdes) (version 2) | ecosystem: Environmental > Terrestrial > Soil > Grasslands...
CTGTGCGTTCTCGTAGCGTTCTCCTGTGCGTTCTCGTAGCGTTCTCCTGTGCATTCTCGTAGCGTTCTCCTGTGCGCTCTTATAGCGTTCTACGTGTGCGTTCTCCTGCGCATTCTCGTGTGCGTTTCTCATTGCATTCCCATTTGCGCTTGGCCTGTACTTATCTGTTGTAAGCAGGAACAGGCCCACGCAACTCATTCCACACGTCATCGCACGCCTTCACGACTTCATCAGGAAGCGGCCCTTCCTTACACGCTGCCAGATTCTCTGCGAGTTGCTCAGGACGCGATGCTCCCAGAATCACGCAGTCGCTCACCGTATGATGCAGCAGCCAGTTCAAAGCGAGACTCACAACGGAACGCCCGGCTTTCTTCGCGATCGACTGCAACTTCTCCACCGCAGCAAAGTCCTCCGGATGCCAGTAGCGGTCCTGGTACAACTTGTTATTGTCGAAGCGTGTGCCGGGTGTGACGGACTGGATGTGATGCTTGCCCGTGAGCAATCCGCCGGCGAGTGGGTTGTAGACGATGTTCGACAGGCCAAAGTGCTTCGTCATGGGAAGCCACTCCTGCTCGATTCCCCGCGCGAGCAGGTTGTACATCGGCTGCGTGATCACTGCGGGTTTGTAGCTCTTCTTCTCGGCAATACACAGCATTTCGGTTTGCTGCCACGCGGCGTAGTTGGAGGTGCCCGCATAACGAATCTTGCCCTGTCCGGCTAGAGACTCCAGCGCCTCCAGTGTTTCCTCAATTGGAACTGCATAATCGGGAAAGTGGAGATAATAAATATCGACATAATCCGTCTGCAGCCGTTTGAGACTCTCATCGATTGCGCGATAGATAGCCCGCTTGGAGAGGCCGCTCTCGTCTAGACCCTCTCCCATTTTGAAGCGAACTTTCGTGGCCAGGATCTGCCTGTCGCGTTTCCCTTTTAAAGCCACCCCCAACATGCTTTCCGCCACGCCAACCTGGTACATATTGGCGGTGTCGAAGAAATTGATTTCTGCTTCGATGCATTGATCGACCATCCGATTGCAGGTCTGCTGATCGGCGGGCTTGCCGAAAGTCATGGTGCCGAAGCACAAGCGGGAAACTCTCAGATCAGTCCGGTTGAGCTGCTTGAAATCCATTAGGCCGAAGTGCTCGCTTTCCGATTTTGAATGGCGGCGGTCGCCTGCTTGAGGATGGATTGGGCTCCGATCCGCAAACAGGCGACATCGTTGCCACAGAAAAGTATGTCCACGCCCTGATCGGCCCAGAACTGCACGTCAGGCAGCGGACTGCCGACTGCAATTAATTTTCCGTGCTGTCTGGCGCTGCGAATGCACGTCTGCGCTGCCGCGACGACTTTTGCGTGAGTCGTCTGGCCCGGGACTCCGAGACTTGAAGACAGATCGGCCGGTCCCAAGAAAATATCAATTCCCGGAATGGCACAGAGTTCATCGGCGCGAGCGACGGCTTCTGCGGTTTCAATCTGGATCATCAAGCTGAGTTCCGCATTCAGCTTCTGCTGCGCCTGGGGCAGGCTCTCGACCATGCCGTAGTCGAGTGCGCGGGGAACGCTGAAGTAACCGCGTGCGCCTTCTGGACGAAAGCGGGCGTGCTGGATGAAGTCATGGACAATCTCCGGCGAATCCGCCATTGGAAGATCGATCATGTCGGGCCCGCACTCCGCCGCTTTCAATACATTCTCGCGGCGGTTGTCAGCAATGCGGATCATCGTCAGCATGCCGCTTCCGGAAGCGATGCGGCAAAGATCGGCGGCTTGCGCAAAGGTGATGAAGGCATGCTCCATTTCGATCCAGAGCACACGAAAGCCGAGCTTAGCCGCGATCTCCACAAAAATTGGATCGTAGAAGTAGGCCGCAATACCCAACAACGGCGCGCCCTGCTCTTTCACCGCTCGCGCGATTCGCGGCATCACTCAGCTCCTGAGATCATGATCGTCGACGCTGAGTGACAAGCAAAGCACGAATTGGTAATGTTCGATGCGCCTGAGATTGTTCGTTTCATTCAGTACAACCTGGCGATTCTTATGAGTAATTGCAGAGGATACAAGATTTAGTCACGAACTTACGTTCCCTAAATGACCGAACAGCGGTGGTTGCGGATTCTCTCTATCTCATTCGTGATGTACACGATCGCCTATATTGATCGCACCAATGTTTCCATGGCGCTGCCTGCGATGAGCGCCGAACTCCACATGGACCCGCGGCAGGCGGGCGACGCCGTGGGAGTTTTCTTCTGGGGATACCTGCTCCTGCAAATGCCCGCCGGATACCTGGCGCAACACTGGAGCGCGAAACGAGTCGTGGGGATTCTTCTGGTCGCGTGGGGCGTGTGCTCCGTCGCGACGGGCCTGGTTCAGTCAGCAGCGCAATTCTGGATGATGAGACTCGTGCTTGGACTGGCAGAAGGAGGAGTTTGGCCTGCGGTCCTTGTTCTGGTCGCGCACTGGTTTCCTCGTGCGGAACGAGCGCGGGCGAATGCTTACTGGATGCTGTGTCTTCCGCTCTCCGTTGTGATTTCGTCTCCGCTCTCCGGGTGGCTGCTTACGCATTGGAACTGGCGGGTGCTCTTGGTGGTCGAAGGCGCTTTGCCGTTCTTGTGGCTCCTCATCTGGTTGAGGACAATCGATGATTTCCCGAAGAAGGCAAAGTGGATCTCTGCCGGGGAGCTGCAGTATCTCGAGCGAACGCTTGCCGCCGAGGCTGCCGATAGCAAGCCTCAGGAGCGAGTCAGCTATCTGGCAGCTCTGCTGTCGCCGCAGGTCTTGATTCTTACCGCGATTTATTTTCTCCGTAACTTTGGCAGTTATGGCTCGCTGTTCTGGCTTCCCACCGCTCTTAACAACACGAGGAAGCTCAGCGATCTGACGTTAGGCAACATAATCACGATTCCATATGTGCTGGCAGCGATCCTGATGGTTGCTGCAGCTAAGAGTTCTGACAGGACTGGCGAGCGGCGCGCTCACATGAGCCTCACGCTGATCGTTTCGGGAGTGTCGTTTTTGGCGGCTCTGGCTACTCAGCGATTCCCGTTCGTGTCATTTACTCTGATCAGTTTGGCAGTAGCGGCGGTGTATGCATCGCTCGGCCCATTTTGGGCATTGCCCACAGAGACGCTGCCGCTCAAGGTCGTTGCTACCGCCATGGGATTGATTAACGCAATTGGAAATCTTGGCGGATATTTCGGTCCGGTGGTCGTCGGACACTTCCTGAAGCAATCCGGCGGCTTTGTTTACGGATTTGGAAGTCTGGGCATCGCGCTGATCATCGCGGCGGCGATGGCTTTCATGCTGCGTCCGGCACAGCCGGCGGTTGCGGCGACGGTGAGTTGTTGAGGTATGTCTAAAGCAAAGGCCGCGACGGCGGCCTGACAAACTGATACAAGGCGGCAGCGTCCTGCAGGCGCCGCAGGCTTCGACTTCGACTTCTTCCTTGTAAAAAGAAGTTCGCTTGCTTAATGGCTGTCGCGCGGCACGTAGGCGCCGCTTCCGCCAGGAAGAAAATCCAGATCGGCGCCGCGGTCCGCCTGCATCACGTGATCGAAGTAGAGTTTGTAATAGCCTCGCTCGAATACGGGCTGAGGTGATTTCCATCGCTCTCGACGGCGTGCGAGCTCATGGTCGGTGACGCTTAATTGCAACCTGCGAGCTTCCACGTCCAAGTCAATCACGTCACCATTTTCAACCAACGCCAATGTGCCGCCCGCAGCGGCTTCGGGTGAGACGTGCAGCACTACGGTGCCGAAGGCCGTGCCGCTCATGCGGGCATCGGAGATGCGCACCATGTCGGTGATTCCCTTCTTCAGAATCTTCGGCGGGAGTGGCATGTTTCCCACTTCGGGCATACCTGGATAGCCACGTGGACCGCAATTCTTTAGCACCAATACTGAATTTTCATCTACATCAAGCTCGGCAGAGTCGATGCGCGCGTAGAAGTCTTCGATGTTGTCGAAGACTACGGCGCGCCCGGTGTGCTTCATCAGCTCCGGTGTCGCGGCGGAGGGTTTGAGGACAGCTCCATTCGGGCACAGATTGCCGCGCAGGACGGCGATCCCGCTATGATCCCGAAATGGATCTTTCGCCGGACGGATGACGTCGCGATCGAAGCACTCGGCATCCCCGACGTTTTCGCCGATCGTCTTGCCATTCACTGTAAGCGCGTCGCGATGGATTAAGTCTCCGAGTTCGCGGATCAGCGCGGGTAGTCCGCCGGCGTAGTAAAAGTCTTCCATCAGGTACTTGCCTGCCGGCATCAGGTTCAACAAACAGGGAACGTTGCGCCCGAGTACATCCCAATCGTGCAGAGTGAGATCAACGCCGATGCGGCCTGCGATGGCGAGAAGATGAATCACCGCATTGGTTGAACCGCCAATCGCACCCACAACGCGAATTGCATTTTCGAATGCTTTGCGGGTGAGGATCTTCGACATGCGCAGATCCTCTTTCACCATTTCCACGATGCGACGGCCAGCGGTATGAGCGAGTGTGTAGCGACGCGAATCCACTGCGGGAATGGCAGCGTTCGCAGGTAATCCCATGCCGAGAGCTTCGACGACGCAGGCCATCGTCGAGGCCGTTCCCATCGTCATGCAGTGACCGGCGGAGCGGCTCATGCCGGACTCAGCGGCCATGAAGTCGCACATGCTCATGGCGCCGCAGCGCACATCTTCGCTGAACCTCCACACATCCGTACCTGAGCCGATGTCTCGTCCGCGGAACTTCCCATTCAACATTGGGCCGCCGGAGAGCATGAGCGCCGGAAGATCGCAACTGGCGGCTCCCATCAGCAGCGCGGGCGTTGTCTTGTCGCATCCGGCAAGCAGAACCACGCCATCAACCGGATTTGCGCGAATCGATTCCTCAACATCCATGCTGACGAGATTGCGGAAGAGCATCGTCGTCGGACGCATCAGCGTCTCGCCCAGCGACATCACGGGAAACTCCAGCGGGAAGCCGCCGGCCTCGTAGACTCCGCGTTTCACGTGATCGGCGATTTTGCGGAAGTGCGCATTGCACGGCGTCAGCTCCGACCAGGTGTTGCAGATCCCGATCACCGGACGTCCGTCGAACAAGTGATCAGGCAGACCCTGATTCTTCATCCAGCTTCGGTGAATGAAGCCATCGCGATTTCGTAGACCAAACCAGGCTGCACTGCGCAGCTTCATGAATCCAGATCCTCCACAGCTCTTTCCGCTAATTGTTTTACATCTGAAGAGTCTTTTCTCGCCGCCTCGGCGACACAGCGAGGACAAATCCGGCCGCCGCTACCGCCGAGAGAGAAAGATAAAGTACTCCAGCAGTAAATGAATGCGTAGCCTTGCTCAAGTGACCTACGACATAAGGACCGGCGAACCCACCAAGATTGCCGATAGAATTAATCAAGCCAATCGAGACGGCTGCCGCCGTCCCACAAAGAAAGCTGCTGGGTATGGACCAGAAGCCGGGAAGATAACTATACAGTCCGGCTCCAGCCACACAGAACAGCAGCAGTGGCAGAAAGACTCCCTGCGGCCACAAACTCAGCGCCAGGCCGGTGGCGATCAGGAGCATGCTGATTGCAGTGTGCCAGCGCCGTTCGCCAGTACGGTCCGAGGACCATCCGACCAGCAGCATTGATAAGAGTCCGACAGCGAAAGGCAACGAGGCCATAGTTGAGACGAGAAGATTCGAAAAGCCTGACAATCTCTTCAGGATTGTGGGAAACCAGAAGGTAAATCCGAAGACACTGTTTGCCACGAAAAAATATGCCGTGCACAGAAAAACCACGTTCTTGTGCCGTATCGCCTGCCACAAGCTAACCGGATGATCGGCTCGTTTCGCCTCAATTTCTTTCTGAAGTTCTGAACTGATCCATCCCCGCTCCTCCGGAGAGAGCCACGCAGCCTGATGCGGCCAATCAGTCAAATAGAAGATCGTGATTATTCCAAATAGTACCGCCGGCAGACCTTCGAGGATGAAGAGCCAGCGCCATCCGGCAAGGCCGAACCAATGGATTCCCAAAAGCAATCCCGAAATTGGAGACCCTACCAGGTTGGAAATCGGCTGCGCGACGGTGAATGCGGCCAGCGCTCGCGCACGGTCCTGGGGCCGCACCCAGTGACTCAAATAGACAATAATTCCCGGGAAGAAGCCTGCTTCTGCTACTCCCAAGAGAAACCGAACCCAGTAGAACTGCACCGGAGTACGAATGAACCCTGTACACATCGCGATGATGCCCCAGGAGATCATGATGCGTGCAATCCATTTCCGTGCGCTCCACTTTTCAACGAGTATCGTTCCGGGAATCTCGAGCAACAAATATCCAACAAAGAAGATGCCGGCTCCGAAACCATAGATCTCTGGGCCGAACTTCAGATCGTTGACCATCTCGAGTGCGGCATAGCCGACGTTCACCCTATCCAGGTAGGCGATGATGTACAGGAGCGTCACGTAAGGCAGAATCCGTTTGGCAATTCGACGCCGCGTGCGTCGGATTATTGGGTCAGCCACGACTTCAAGGACCATTTCGGGATGTCGTGAGCTACTCATTCGTCAAAGCCCTTCTGAGAGGCATTGGCCTGAAGGCAGCGCGCCAGCAGAATGCGTTGCATGGCCTTGAGCAAAGCCATCTCAGCCTGCTGCTGGCTGACGAGTGTGGCTTGAATGTTTACTCGAGATAGAGCTGTTTGCCATGCTTCTGAAATTGCCAAGTGTCCAACCAGAGCAACTTGCGTGTGCGTACCAATCACACCTCGAGCCAGCAAAGCATCCAAATCCGACGCGATGAATGCCCCTACAACAAACGCCAGACGATCTTCGGGGCTGCCCTGATGTGTCAGGTCAAGAAGGCGCGCGCAAAACAAAGCCCGTGCCAGACCCGATTGACGGTGCTCTGCCATGCCGGCTTCGATCCATTCTGGCGACAGTCTTGCTGGTCTTTCGCGAAGCACGGAACCGGCAATAATTGTGTGTAACTGCACCGCATGAATCAACTCGCCAGAAAGTGAAGTGACGCTTGCCCGAATTCTTCCGTTGCCATCCAGTTGAATCGCCTTCCAGTGCGACCCCAGATTCAGCACAACTGCCGGTAATGCCATCGTTCCCAGCGTCACCAGGCCGGCGCAAACAGTTTCCTCTCCTCGCATTATGTCTACCTGGTTGATTGAGGTCGCATCGGGGCACGCAGGACCAGAGCGCACTCCGGGAATGAGAAGGAAAGGAAGATCCGAGATATCAGGGAAGTGACGCCATTGGGCCGCAGCCGCAAGGTCTGAAATTCCCGCCGGAGCCTGAATATGCGGTACTTCTGCGAGTCCTAAATTAGAACCAATCATGCCGGTTGCCACGATGTAGCCGGGTGAATCACAAGGCACCGCTGTTCCTTCAGCCTCGCGGCATGCTTTCCTGATCAGCTCTTCCAAGCCTTTTCGAATTCCTTGTCCACCGTCGCATGTAGCGTCGCGGATTCCTATCTTTTCGCTTATTCTGGCGATAATCCGATCTCCGGACGTAAGCCAAACACGGGTATTCGTAGTGCCCATGTCGATGTACAGAGCGCAAAGAGCGACTTGATCTCCGGTTATATCCACTCCTCGTTCCTTTTCGCGTCCCTGCAATATACGTCAGGAGAAAGAGATTCGTATGGTGAGATAAAACGCCTGTTTTTACGAACACTAGAGACTCATCATGCTGTGTCTCTGCCTGCGCGCTGCGTTGTAAGATGTGCTCGCGATGAGCATTGAGCGAGCGGCGCCGCCGTACCTCCGAGTGCATGAGGTGGATAACGTTGGGATTGTTGTCGACCCGAACGGACTTCGGGCCGGCACGCAACTCCTGAGCGGCCTTACACTGCGCGAGAGCATTCCGCAAGCACACAAAATCGCGCTGGAGGCGGTCGATCCCGGCGCACCTGTGGTTCGTTACGGGCAAACGATTGCTTTCGCTAAGCGCGCGATTGAAGCTGGATCGTGGGTTCGGGAAGAGCTCCTGGAAGTGCCGCCGGCGCCTTCTTTGAACGATTTGCCGCTCGCTACAGCGACACCTGCTCCGCAGCCTCCACTCACAGGGCAGAGCTTCGAGGGCTTTCGTAATCCGGATGGCAGCGTTGGAACCAAGAACATCCTGGGCATCACCACGACGGTGCAATGTGTCGCGCCTACAGTCGACTACGCTGTTCGGAGAATCAAAAGCGAACTGCTTCCTCGATTCCCAAATGTGGACGACGCCGTTGCGATTACGCACACTTATGGATGCGGAGTCGCGCTTGAAGCTCCAGGCGCGGAGATTCCGATCCGCACACTTCGGCATATTGGTACACACCCCAATCTCGGAGCGGCGCCGCTGGTCGTGAGCCTGGGATGCGAGAAGCTTCAGCCTGACCGTCTGTTCCCCGATCACAACTTCGTACGATTACCCATTTTGGAAAATGATCCTCTTGTAGTCCGCATGCAAGATGAGCACGGGTTTGCCGAAGTGGTTGCCGCGATCCTGCGGGCGGCTGAGAAGCGACTGGAGCAACTGAATCGCCGGCAGCGCGAGACGGTGCCCGCATCAGAGCTGGTTGTCGGCCTGCAATGCGGAGGCAGTGATGCATTTTCAGGCGTAACCTGCAATCCTGCGGTTGGGTTCGCTGCCGATCTTCTTGTGCGTGCCGGCGCGACCGTGATGTTTTCCGAAGTCACCGAAGTACGCGACGCAGTGCATCTGCTCACTCCGCGTGCGGCCAGCAAGCAGGTTGCGCTGGACCTGATCCGCGAGATGCGTTGGTACGACGAGTATCTCGCTCGAGGCGCAACTGATCGAACTGCCAATCCCACGCCGGGCAACAAGCGCGGCGGCCTCGCCAATGTTGTGGAGAAGGCACTGGGATCTATTGCGAAAGCCGGAACATCGGCTCTTGCAGCGGTTGCAACCCATGGAGAGCGCGTCAATACTAAAGGCCTTGTGTTCGCGGCAACGCCGGCCAGCGATTTCATCTGCGGCACGCAACAACTAGCCTCGATGAACGTCCACATCTTCACCACAGGTGAGGGGAGTCCCTATGGACTTGCCATGGTTCCGGTGATCAAAGTCTCGTCTCGCACTGCCCTCGCTGAACGGTGGCCTGACCTCATCGACATCGATGCCGGTCGTATCGCCACCGGGTCCGCGACGATCGAAGATGTGGGATGGCAGATCTTCCAATTCGTTCTTGACGTTGCCAGCGGCCGCAAACGCACTTGGGCCGATCATTGGGGCTTACACAACAGTTTGGCTCCTTTCAACCCAGGTCCAGTGACCTAAACGCCTCTGAAGGTCACTTCCAAGTCCGAGCCGACCGATGTTGGGCCGATTCGCCCCTACCGAATTGTTGCTGTGGGTAGCTGCAGAGTTTAGTTTTCGTACACTATTGCAGGAGATTTCCCTCTTCAATGCAGCGGATTCTGGTGATCGAAGACGATCCAAAGGTCCAGAAATCAATGAGTCGGCTATTTGAGCCCGAGGGATTCGCCGTTGAGATCGCCGGCGACGGGCTTAGCGGTGTACAGGCTTTTTCAGCTCGGCCTGCGAACGTCGTGCTTCTCGATTTGCGGATGCCGGGAATGGGCGGAAGAGACGTGTGTCGCGAGATTAAGCGGCTGTCGACATCCGTTCCGATCATCGTCGTGAGCGCGACCTCCGACGAAACGGATAAAGTGCTCCTGCTGGAACTCGGGGCTGACGACTACGTCACCAAGCCGTTTTCGCCCCGCGAGTTGCTGGCGCGAGTACGGGCCGCGTTGCGTCGCTCGGGAAGGGCGCCACTCGAGGAACGTTTCGTCTTTGGTCAGGTGGACGTCGATTTCACGCGCATGCAACTCTCCCGTTCTGGTGAGCCGATTCCGTTAACGGCGCAGGAATTTAAGGTGCTCAGGTTCATGGTTGAGAATCGTGAGCGCGTAATTTCGCGCGACGAGCTGCTCAACGAGGTTTGGGGATACAGCGATTATCCCAGCACACGAACGGTGGACAACCACATCATGAAACTCCGGCAAAAGCTGGAGGCGGAACCGGCCAATCCGGCGCACTTTCTCACTGTGCACGGAGTTGGATATCGCTTTGTTCCCTAGTACAAATTTGTGACCCTGCGTGCAAAATTCCTGCTTGCCTTGCTGCTGATCTCCGGTGGCCTCACCACCGCGAGCCTGGTGGTCGTCAGGCGTGTGGTCACGAGCCACATACGCGCGCAGATTGTTCAAGACCTGCAGAACTCCGTTGCGACCTTCCAAAACGTACAGCGCCAGCGAGAGAGCACGCTCGCACACTCCGGTGATTTGATAGCCGACCTGCCAATTGTGCGGGCGCTTATGACCACGCAGCACGCAGTCACGATCCAGGACGTTTCCACGGGAATTTGGCGGACTTCGGGCAGTGATTTGCTCGTGCTCGCCGATGCAAATGGAAAAGTAATTGCGATTCAGGCGAATTCGATCGACATTCCGCTCGCCGAAACTCAACAGCAACTGTCGCAATCCATGTCTTCATCGAGCCCCACGCTTTGGTGGAGCTGTGGAAGACATTTGTTTGAGGTTGCCGTCCGCCCAATTTACCTGGGGCCGAAAGAGTTAAACCGAGTAGTTGGTTTTCTGGCGTTAGGCTCCGAGATCGATGAGAAGGTTACCCGCGAATTAAGCGAGGTTGCCGCCAGCGAAGTCGTCTTTCGGGCAGACGATCGGTTTATGCAAACCACTCTGACTGCCATTCAGGAGACAGAGTTGGAGAGAAACCGCTCCGCGGCTTTTGCGGCGGTAAAAGCGCAGCAGATTCAGCTGAACAACGAACGCTTCCTGGCGAGGGAGGTTCAACTTTCCACCGTCCCGGTTGCAGTGCGGCTGACCGTCCTTAAATCGCTCGACCAGTCGAGCTGGTTCATAAGCCACCTCGATCGGGTTCTCGTCCTTCTTGGGGGTATCGCGCTCCTGCTTGGCGCCGGGCTGGTGTGGATCATCTCGCGAACGATTACGCAGCCGCTGAGATCGCTCGTCGCAGGTGTGCGTGCCCTGGGAAAGTCGGACTTCGAGTTTCCGGTGACGCCCTACGGTGGAGACGAGGTTGCACAACTGACGTCAGCGTTCGCAAGAATGCGGGCCGATCTGCAGCAGAGTCAGCGCCAGCTGATTGATAGTGAACGCCTCGCGACCATCGGTCGCATGGCCAGCTCCATATCGCACGACCTGAGACACCACTTATCTGCGATCATTGCGAACGCGGAATTCTTGAGCGATGATCGCCGCAGAAGTTCAGAACGGGAAGAGCTGTACCTGGAGATTCAAACCGCCGTTCATCAGATGAACGAACTGATCGATTCACTGCTGGAGTTTTCCCGGACGCGAGAGTCGCTTCGTCTCAACCCTTCACATCCCGAACAGGCGGTCCGTTCCGCGATCAATACCATCCGTATGCGATCGGAATTCCGTGATATCAGTATCGAAATGGGAGCGAACGGAACTTCAGAAGGAGCCTATGACATCAGGAAGCTGGAAAGGGTATTTCATAACCTGCTGCTGAATGCGTGCGAGGCGGTGTCGCCCAGCACCGGGAAAATCAGCGTCGACCTGCTGGAAAACAGGAACAACATCGAAATCCGCGTTACAGATAACGGACGCGGCATCCCGGACTATCTGCAGCACAGGATCTTTGAGCCGTTCTTCACTCAGGGAAAAGCCAATGGAACCGGATTAGGTTTAACCGTGGCGCAGAAGATCGTTGAGGACCACAGCGGAGACTTGCTTCTTGAAAGCAGCTCCGCAAAAGGAACTACCTTCCTTGTCATGCTGCCACTTGGTCCCAGGAAACCGAGTGTGAGCTTTGGGACCAGCAACACCGCCGCCGTGACCCCGTAGTAAAAAAGTTCTTCTCTTCGCTCATTCAGAAAAGGAGTTCAAGTCTATGGATGCGCAGATTACCCGGCTCTTGATCACTATCCTCCTCGCTTGCGGGACGACTGTGGCTCAACAAGCGCCGCCCGCAAATCCTTCTAATTCAGAAGCGCAATTGGCCAGTGTCGTTCAAGAGCTGCAAAGGCAAATTGCGAGGCTGGAAACCTCGGTTGAGGAGCTGCGCGGCGAAGCGAGTCGCTACCGTGAGGAGACGACAGAACTCAAGCGGCGGCTGGAACTGATCTCGAATGCGGAAGCGCGATCAGAACTTCCACCAGCGGCAGCCGAGACTGCTGCAACGAATCAAGAACCGGATCAGACATCCGGCAGATCGGCGTCTGCAAAATTGTCGAAGCTGGAAGAGCAGTATGAACTGCTTACCGGGAAGGTCGATGATCAATATCAAACCAAAGTGGAGAGCGGATCGAGATATCGCGTTCGCCTCTCCGGCTTGGCGATGCTGAATATGTTCAGCAATCGTGGAGTGCCCTACAGTGTGGACAGTCCCGGCATCGCGCCACCAACAAGTATCTCGTATGGTGGCGGTTCGTTTGCGGGAACGCTGCGGCAATCGCAGCTTGGTGTTGAAGCTTTTGGCCCGGAATGGGCAGGGGCTCGGGTTTCGGGGGACCTCAGATTCGATTTTGCAGGTGGATTTCCCAATACGGCAGATGGGGCTACATTCGGCCTTATGCGCCTGCGCACGGGAAACGTGCGCCTGAATTGGTCGCGCACTTCGTTGAGCGCCGGACAGGATTCCCCATTATTCTCGCCGCTGTCGCCGACATCGCTCATTTCACTCGCGCAACCCGAATTCTCCTACAGCGGAAATCTTTGGACCTGGACGCCACAAATCCAGGTACAGCACTGGTTCGACTTGCCAGATTCGCAACGACTAACACTGGCTGCGAGTGTGCTTGATGCACTCACTGGAGAGCCCCCAAGCTCACAGTTCGAGCGCTTGCCTCAAGCCGGCGAAGCTTCAAGGCAGCCTGGGTACGCGGCCCGCATTGGTTGGTCACGATCGGTCGATGAAGACCGGCCGCTCTCAATTGGCGCAAGCGGGTACTTCAACCGCCAGAATTGGGGAGCAAATCACGGGGTTGATGGCTGGGCCGCGACTTCCGACTGGCAGGTTCCTCTGGTTCGCCGCCTCAGTATCAAGGGTGAGTTCTATCGCGGACGTGCCCTCGGAGGTTTCGGCGGAGGCTCAGGAACGAGTGTTCTTTCAACCGATGCTCTGCAAAACAGATTGGCAATTGTCCGTGGATTAGACACGATTGGGGGATGGGCGCAGGCAAGCTATCAGGCGAGCCCGGTCGTACAGTTCAACGGCGGCTTTGGTCTGGACAATCCGTTTTCAAATGAACTGCGGTCCGTCACGGCAGTACAGAGCCTTTTTTATCCAAGACTCGGGCGCAATCGAAGCGCGATGGCCAGCTTGATTTACAGACCGCGTTCAGACCTGCTCTTCTCGCTCGAGTATCGTCATATTGCCGCGTCGAGACCAGGGCAAGAAACGGCATCCGTGGAGAATATCGGCATGGGGATAGGGCTGCTGTTCTGATTTACATGATTCGAAGCAAAGTCTTCGTTCTTGTTCTTGTGCTTGCAACCTGCGCCTCGTCGTCGGCTCGTCTTGAAGCCGCCGATGTTATAGGAAGGGTGCAGGTCGGATCGGACAAGAATGAGGACACGTCAGGGATAGTGATTTCGTTAACGCCGCTGAACGGAGCGCAGGCTGCATCCCTGAAACAACCGCCGATCCATACAGTGCTCAGGCAAAAGAACAAGACTTTTTCTCCGCACCTGCTCGTCATTCCTCCAGGGTCGACGGTCGAGTTCCCGAATCGGGATCCATTTTTTCATAATGTATTTTCTTTGTTCGAAGGAAAGAGATTCGATCTCGGGCTTTATGAATCCGGGACTAGCCGCTCGGTGAAGTTTGATCGTCCTGGGGTGAGCTACATTTTCTGCAACATTCATCCACAGATGAACGCCATCGTCATTTCCCTCGATACCCCGTACTACTCGCTGGCGGAGAATTCAGGCTCAGTGAGAATTGCCAAGGTTAAGCCCGGGGAATATCTCCTGCAGATCTGGGCAGAGGGATTGAGCAGCGATGAGATGGGAAAACTCTCTCGTCGCATTACAGTTTCAGATGAGCCGGTCCAGCTCGGGGTGATTCAAGTGCCTTCGATCGAGAAACTGGCGCAGCACAAGAATAAATACGGTCGCGAGTATGACCCGGCTGCGAGCTCTACCTACGACCCGCATTAGCGGCGCGTGGGTATCAGTATCTGGCAAACCTCTAAGCGAGGGCTCGCAAAGAGTTCTGAGCCTCCTTGTGCTTGCGGCTAACGATCAACTCTCTTCCGTTGCGCAGCGTGAGCAGGCTGTCGCCGCGCCGGATGGGGCGGCAGTTCTTTACGTAATTAAGGTTCACGATCGTGCAGCGATGGATCTTCACGAAATTTGCCGGGCTGAGGCGATTGTGGAACTGTTTCAGCGTGGAGCGAACCCGATAACTCAATCCAGCGGCATGTATTTCGATGTAGTTAGCTGCAGATTTGATGAATTCGATGTCCGAGGCGGGCAGTGATACGAGTCTGCCCTTACACACAATTCTGACCAGCGATGTGGCATCTGGGTTGCCTTGACGCAACTGCTTAGATTTGTCAGATGGAGCAAAGTTTTGAGCGAACGTCCGATCGTCCGCGCGGTTGGTCAGAACGGCGCCCAGGTTCCTCTGTTCGGAAACACCGGAAACATCGAATCGAGTGATTTTGAGTGGCTGCATGTGAAGAGGACTCCCCTGAACTGCCTATCACCATAGCCGCACTCAAAATTCGGTTTGTCACCGAAATGTCTACAGAATGTAAAGATTTCGGAGTGGAAGGCCTGCGCCTTAGGAACGCGAAGGCGATCCGTTCTGAGCAAATGTGATTCGGATCGGAAGAGGTTGCGGAGACCAGGCGTCAGTCTCCGCATGAAATTGTGAGAGGACGCGAGTTATCGGCGGATTCCAACCTCGAACTCGCCGCGGCATCCATGATCCACCCAGACGCCTTCCCGGTCATAACCCCAGCTATAACCGAGTCGACATGATGATTCGCTGATTTGCCGAACCAGCTTGACTCCACCTCGGGTATCGACTGGACAGCCCTGGCGTGTGCCGACATCAGAGGAGCATCGCATCGTGCCTACATAGGCGGGAGATCCTCCACCACCGGCGAAGGTTGTGCGGCGGCCAGTCAGTTGGAAGTCAGCCCGGCATCCATGGTCAACCCACAGACCACGACGGTCATAGTCCCAGCTGTAACCCTCACGGCAGGGAGAGCCGCTGCGTTGCCTGGTCATCGTGACCTTACCCTGAATGTCGCTCTCGCAGTAGTGTCGTTCACCATCATTCGAAGAGCACGTAAGCTGCATGGTTTCGTCAGGGCGCCGCCAATCATTGCGGTAGCGATCCTGATCTCGGTAGCGATCCTGATCTCGGTCGCGATCCCGATCTCTGTCACGGTCGTGATCTCGATCCCCATCCCGATCGTGATCGCGGACTGATGAGGGAGTATTGACGAGAAAATCCGCGCGGCATCCGCGGTCGACCCAAACCCCGTTTTGATCGAATCCCCAAGTCGTACCCTGAGTGCATACTGACTTGCTGCGCTGCCGCTGCAGGCTGACGCCTGCGCGCGTATCGGCCGCGCAATAATGCCGGCGACCATCTTCCGAGGCACAGGTCAGAGAGTATTGGGCAAAGCCGTGCTCGCTCAGCGCAGCCAGCAGGCAAAGGACAAGAGGCGAAAGAACTTTTCGAAACATAATCGGCTCATGGTGGCATGCTTTTACGCCGGCCGATAGTACATGCAAGTGCGTTGGGTAAACATGAACAAAAGTAACCGACCTAAGTTCGGTACATTGGGCTGATCCGGGGTGGCCGCGCCTCACATGTTGATTATGGAGAGGTTCTAGCCCGGTTTCCCACCGCAAAGCGGCTTTCCCACAGCTTACTCACAGAGCCAGCTCTTCTTTCTTGTACCCTGTGATCGTGCGACTCCGCGACAATTGACTTTTGTTCAGTGGCCACAGCAAGCACATTCTCCCAGGATCTGAAGCAGCAGGCGGACATCGTTCGCATCATTGGGGACTACATTCCCCTGAAGAAAGCCGGCGCGCAGAACTTCACCGGCCTCTGTCCGTTCCACAAAGAGAAGTCTCCTTCGTTCTCCGTGCATGCCACCCGGCAGTTCTTTCACTGCTTCGGCTGTGGTGTGAGTGGCGACATCTACACCTTCGTTCAGAAGATCGAGAACATTACATTTCCGGAAGCGGTGCGGCGCGTAGCCGAGAAGATGGACATCCCGGTGCCCCGCCAGACGTATTCAGGACCGGGTGAGGCGCTCGAGGCCAAACAACGCGGCGTGCTGCTCGATATGCATGAGAAGACCTGTGCGTTTTTTGAAGAGCAGTTGCGCCGTCCGGAAGGTGCCCGCGCTCGTGAGTACCTGGCAGATCGCGGCCTGAGCGAAGAGACGCTTCGCCGTTTTCGTATTGGCTATGCTCCCGATTCGGGATTCCTGTTGCGCGATCGCCTTCGTGGTATGGCTGATGAAGAGTTTTTGAAGCTCTCGGGACTCATGTCGTGGAAGCTGGATGAGACGCAAAGCCACAACCAGACACAGACCACAGCGTCTTCGCCTGCAAGCCCCAGTCCGCTGTACTCCAAGTTTCGTAACCGGGTGATGTTCCCGATTTGCAACGAGCAGGGGAAAGTTATTGCCTTTACCGGCCGCACACTCGACACGAATGAAAAGTCCGGCCCCAAGTATCTGAATTCACCCGAGACACCGGTCTACTCCAAGGGGCGCGTGCTCTTTAACCTGGACAAAGCTAAAGACGCGATTCGTCACCTTGGATACGCGATTCTGGTTGAAGGCAACGTAGATTGCATTTCGGTCTTCACGGCCGGATTCCAGAATGTAATTGCCAGTTCGGGAACAGCATTTTCAGAAGCGCAGGTCCGGCTCCTGAGCCGATTCACAAAACAGGTGGTCGTCAACTTCGATCCCGACACGGCCGGTGCCGCGGCCACCGAGCGGTCGTTATCCATGTTGATTGAAGAAGAGTTCGACATTAAGGTGCTCACGCTCGAACCCGGCTTCGATCCTGATTTGTTTATCCGCCGCAAAGGGGCAAAGTCTTATGCCGAAGCGCTGATGCACTCGCCAAAGTACTTCCCGTATCTCATCGGGCGCGCGATCAACACCTTCCCTGTGAGGACTCCTGAGGGCAAGGCAAAAGCAGTGAACTATCTGCTTCCATATATCAGGCGTGTGCCGCAGGCGATCGTCCGCGATGAACTTGCGAACGATGTTGCGCAGCGACTGGGAATCGATTCCGCTCTGCTACGCCAGGAGCTTCGCCATGCAGCGACAAATCGCGGCGTGGCTATCAAGCCCCCTGGCGATCCGCAGATCAGCGAGGCGGAGAAGATTATTGTGCGTTTACTAGCGCCGGGAGCGCCGGAATTGTATGAGTTGCGGCACGCAGCCGTTGATGTGCTAGCGGCCCAAGAGCTCATCGAAGGCCTCCCAGCGCAGACTCTGCTGGAATCGCTACTCTCTCCGTTGGAAGGTTCTACTGGCTCCGAATCCGATCAGCGGCTGCTCGCGCAAATACTCATGCGGGAATCAGACGAGATGACCCAAGAGCTTGTTGAGTCCGCGATCGAGGCGCTGCGCCGGAGGAAGATGGAGCGTCGCAAGCGCGAGTTGAACACGAATATCGCGGAAGCGGAGCGAAAGAATGATGCCGGCGCTCTTACTGCGCTGCTGCAGGAGAAGCTTGCCATTGAGAAGGCGCTGCGCGAGTAATTCTGCCGCCCTTCGAGCTACGACGATCTAGAGCTTGAGCTCAGCCATGGCTGCGTCCAGGTCGGGATGCTTCAAGTGAAAACCCGTCGCGTCCTGATAGGCCTTTGCAAACGCCAGCAATTTCGCTTCCCCATACAGCGGCCCCAGAAAGGTGAGACTCACTGGCGTGCCAGGTCCTCCGTCGCCATCGTCGATGCCGTTGTCCTTCCGAGGCGGTTTCGGTGCATCCGGGCCGCGAAATCCATTGGGGATAATGACGGCAGGATGTCCCGTGAGATTCGTCGCCACGAGTTGTTGGCTGAAAGTCGGTGCGACAATTACGTCGAGTTGTTCGAACAGCTTCCTCCACATCTCCATGGCCTGCATGCGTGCACGATTTGCCTGGATATACTCGACCGCCGGCGTGAGGCGCGCAACACGAAATGAGTTAGGCCAGTCATTTGGGGATTGTTCAGTGAGCAGTTTGTCGCGTCCTGCGCGCGTCAGGTCATCGAATGCTGCCGCAGCTTCGGCGAGGAGCAGCGAGCGCATCGCGCCGTAAGGAATCTTCGGCAGTTCGACCGGAATCAGTTTCACACCCATGCCCTGCAATTTCGCGATCGCCGCCTCAGTGAACTGCTGATCGTACTTACGCATAGCTTGGCTACGTTCGCGCGTGCGCGCTCGCTCCTCGCGCTTCTTCTCTTCTTCCGGAGTAACGGGACCTGTCTCGGCAGGAGGTTCCGCTGGAGGTTTGAATTCGAACTCGTCCTTGAAGTAGCCGACGCGCAGCTTGCGCCAGTCGAGATTTACGTCCCAATTGAACGCGACGTCGTGAACGGTACGGTCGCTTCCATCAGGACCATAGATTGCGTGCAGTACCAGCGCAGTGTCTTCGACGCTTCGACAGATAGGACCGAGCTTATCCATCGTCCAAGAGAGCGCCATGGCTCCTGTGCGCGGCACGAGGCCGAAGGTTGGACGCAGTCCCGTAGTGCCGCATCGCGTGGACGGAGAGGAAATCGAGCCGAGTGTCTCTGATCCGATAGCGAATGCGACGCAACCTGCGGCAGTGGCGGAAGCTGATCCGGCGGAAGATCCACTGGAACCCTGATGTGGATTCCATGGATTACGCGTCATGCCGCCGAACCATTTGTCGCCCTGCGCCAGAGCGCCGAGCGTGAGTTTCGCGAGGAGCACCGCGCCGGCGGCGTCCAGACGCTTCACGACGGCGGCGTCTTCATCAATGTTCTGCTGCTCAAATCCGCCTGCGCCCCATGTCGTGCGATAACCCTTCACCGCCAGCAGGTCCTTTGCGCCCCATGGAATTCCGTGCAGCGGACCACGGTATTTGCCGGCTGCGATCTCCCGATCCGCTTCCTGCGCCTTCGCATGAGCACGATCTTCCGTGCGCGTAATTACGAATTTCAGCATCGGATCGTATTTCTTCAGGCGTTCGAGATACATATCCGTGAGCGCCGCAGAAGAGACTTTTCGTGTTCTGACTAATTCCGCAAGCTGGCGGACACTGTAGAAGGCAACATCCTCAATATTCTTCGGAGCGCCGCTGACGTTCAGCGCCGGAGCGGCAGAGATGCGCAGGGGGCGTTTCATCGTCTCGAACTTCATGCCGGGGAGCACGGGATCGAATACATACGCCGGCGCTACCGAGTTCGCGATGTGCAGCTTGTAAATGTCTTCGTAGTTCTTCCTGTTTTGATCCAGGCTCTCCAGCATCGCATCGCGGAGATCGTCGGGAATAGGGACGTCGGCGATCTGGGCGGCGCTGCCGATCATCTCTTTGGTGACTTTGCCCTGCGGTTCGGCCATGCCCCAAAGCACACCCGGAAACAAAGTTGAAGTGAGTCCCAATTGCGAACAGACTGCGAGAAAACGTCTGCGATCGAGCATTCTTGTGAAGCCCCTTCCGAAGCGTCTGAAAACGAGGAATTATAGCTGCCGGGATGAACTGGGTGACCGGAGCGTTCGTGTGGTATGAAAGCAGAGCATGTCTACGCTGCTCCTCGAGATTGTGCATCTCGACGTCACCTTTGGCTCAATCGCGGCCGTGCGCGACCTGAGCTTTTCGATCGCGACCGGCGAGTCCCTCGGATTAGTAGGCGAGTCCGGCAGCGGAAAATCGGTTACATCCCTCGCCATCATGCGACTGCTGCCTCCTCAGGCTCGGATTGGCGGGACAATCCGTTTCGCTGGAGAAGACCTGCTCCCAGCAATACCGGAGCGGATGCGCCAGCTCCGTGGACGGGCAATCAGCATGATCTTCCAAGAGCCGATGACAGCCCTGAATCCGCTGATGCGCGTAGGCGATCAAGTAGCCGAAGCCATTCTCGCGCATGACAACGTCAGCGGTAAGGAAGCCTGGACGCGCGCCGTGGCAGCGCTCGACGAAGTTGCGATTCCGAATGCCGCAAGCAGAGCGCGTGATTATCCGCATCAACTCTCCGGCGGGCAGCGGCAGCGTGTAATGATCGCTATGGCCATCGCGAATCGCCCGCAATTGCTGATCGCCGACGAGCCGACTACGGCTCTCGACGTGACCGTGCAGGCGCAGATCCTCGAGCTACTGGCGCGGCTTCGCGAAAAATTTGGACTCTCGATGCTCTTCATCTCCCACGATCTGGGAGTGGTTTCTCAGGTTGTGGATCGAATTGCCGTAATGTATCGCGGGCAGGTCGTCGAGAGCGGTAGCGCCAGACAAATCTTCACAGCCGCCGCGCACGAGTACACACGGGGATTGCTCAAGGCCATCCCCACGCTTCACAGCAGTCGTTCGCAGGCTCTGGCCATGGTCGAAGCACGTCAATACTCAGATTTGCCGCTGAAGGAAGTCGAGCAAGGGCATTGGGCAAGAGTTTAGATTTCTGTTGTCATCCGAACCGCCGGTTGCTGACAGTGAGGAATCCTATTTTCGCCCGAGATGCTGTATCTTGCAGAAGTCTGAAAAGAACAATGGTGAATCACAAGTTTATCGGCATAGATAGGGATTCCTCTCTCGCGGCAAAGGGCGCCGCTCCTTCGGACTGACAGCAACGAAAGCATGAACCTCGAACAAAAGCTCGATGACCTGAAGCGGCGCGAAGCAGCCGCCGAAGCAGGTGGAGGGAAGGAGAGGCGCGAGCGCCAGCACAAAGAAGGCAAGCTGTCGGCGCGCGAGCGCATCAATTTTCTGCTGGATGAAGGCACGTTTGAGGAGACCGATCGTTTCGTAACGCATCGCGCCACCGACTTCGGTATGGACCAGCAGAAGGTGCTCGGCGACGGCTTTGTTACTGGCTACGGACGCATCGAAGGCCGCCTCGTCTTCGTCTTCGCGCAGGACTTCACCGTGTTCGGAGGTTCGCTCTCGGAAGCCAACGCGGGCAAAATCGTGAAGATCATGGAGATGGCAATGCGCGTTGGGGCTCCCATGATTGGACTCAACGATTCCGGTGGCGCGCGCATTCAGGAAGGAGTGATGTCGCTGGCAGGCTATGCCGACATATTTCTGCGCAACACGCTCGCCAGCGGAGTGATTCCACAAATTTCCGCGATTATGGGCCCCTGCGCCGGTGGCGCGGTTTACTCACCGGCCATTACAGATTTCATCTTCATGATCGATAAGACCTCCTATATGTTTGTCACCGGTCCCGATGTGATCAAGACGGTCACGCATGAAGAAGTCACGAAAGACCAGCTCGGCGGCGGCGCCACGCATAACGAGACCTCGGGAGTCGCGCATTTTCTCGCGCACGATGACGCCGAATGCCTCTCGATGATTCGCGAGCTGATGACATTCATCCCGTCGAACAATATTGACGATGCACCGCGCCGCGCGACCACCGACCCTGGCGATCGCGGCGACGCGGAGCTCGACACCATCGTTCCCCCGCAATCGAATCTGCCCTATGACATCAAAGACGTAATCGCCCGCGTGGTTGATGATGGCTACTTCTTCGAAGTGCAGGAGCTGTTTGCGAAAAATCTGGTTGTCGGATTCGCGCGCCTGAATGGCAGATCGGTGGGAATCGTTGCGAACCAGCCTGCATTTCTAGCCGGCGTGCTGGACATCAACGCATCCGACAAGGGAGCGCGCTTTGTGCGCTTTTGCGATGCCTTCAACATTCCGCTTGTCACTTTCGAAGACGTTCCCGGGTTCCTCCCCGGTACGCAACAGGAGTACGGCGGCATTATCCGGCATGGAGCAAAGCTCCTCTACGCGTTCGCCGAAGCCACCGTTCCCAAAATGACAGTCATTACGCGCAAGGCCTACGGCGGAGCGTACTGCGTTATGTCGTCAAAGCACATCCGCACCGACGTCAACTACGCCTGGCCAACCGCCGAGATCGCAGTCATGGGTCCCGAAGGCGCGGTGAATATTGTGTACAAGCGTGAGCTGGAACGCGCGGCCCAAATGGGGAAGACGGAAGCCGAACGCGTCGAGATTCTCGAACGCGAGCGCAATAAAAAGATCGAAGAGTTCCGCGAGCGCTTCGCCAATCCCTACGTCGCGGCCGAACGCGGATATATCGATGCCGTAATCCGTCCACGCGAAACCCGCAAAAGGCTCATCGATGCCCTGGAGATGCTCGACACCAAGCGCGAGAAAAACCCGCCGAAGAAGCACGGGAATATTCCATTATGAGGCAGCAAGACAAATGCGGAGTAGTTCCGGTTGACATGTGCGTCACATGAAAGTATGCTTTTCACATGTCCAAGATGATTCAGTTGCGAAATGTTCCGGAAGTCCTGCATCGGTCACTAAAGTCCCGTGCTGCGAGTTTGGGCATGTCTCTTTCCGACTATCTGTTGGGCGAAATCCGGGAAATCGCCGACCGGCCCACATGGACAGAGCTTAGAGAAAGGCTCCGTCATCGCGAAGCCGTCACCGCGCAACTCGATACAGCTCGCGCAGTTCGTGAAGAGCGCGACTCTCGGTGATCGTTCTAGACGCCTCTGCGGCGCTCGATTGGCTTCTACGCACACCTGAGGGCCTGAAAATCGAGAAGCGCATCTTTGCTCGACCTCAGAACGTGCACGCTCCACACTTGCTAGATCTTGAAGTTGCTCAAGTGCTGCGCAAATTGGCTGGCAACGGGACAATTTCCCCGTTGCGGGCTGAATCAGCTTTGCAAGACCTAGTGGATGCCCGTGTGATGCGGCATCCGCACAGGCCCTTCTTGCCGCGCGTTTGGCAGCTTCGCCACAATCTGACGTCCTACGATGCCGTGTATGTCGCATTGGCGGAACTCCTAAATGCTCCGCTTCTCACGCGCGACCGCAAGCTCGGCACAGCTTCCGGCCACAGTGCCAGGATCGAGCTTGTTTGAAGACGCGCGACGCCGGTGAAATGCATTCACTGGTTATCTCTCGCTCTTCCACACTATCCAGGCGACCGAAGTGGCTGAGAGATGCTGATTCACATTTCTTTACTCGACGCAATATCTCCGCAACATTGGGACCAGCCGGGGGTTCATCGAGTTGAGGAGAGGGGCATGACCTACACCAGTATCTCGGAAAGATTCACGAAACTCGCGGCTCGGGCCATTAAGAGCAGCCGTTTCATCGCTTTAGCGATCATTGCGGCTGTCACCCTGGGGGCGATGCAGCCCGCTCAAGCCCAGAGTTCCGACACTTGGAAGAGCATTGCCATCATCGGAGGATCAACCGCGGCTGGAGCGTATATCGGACACAAAGTAGGCGGCTCGACCGGTACGTGGGTTGGCGCGGCTGCGGGCGCATCTGCCGGGTACGCCATCGACAAGCGCCGGCGTCAAGGCGAGTACTACAACCAGTACGGCTATAACGGTTACGGCGACGGTGCGCCGTACTATGGGGATAACGGCGGCTACTACGGCAATGGCGGTAATGGCGGATACGACGGGAATGGCGGATACAACGGCCCATACGACAATGGCGGATATCCGTATCCTTCAGGCTTCCAGAGTAACAACAGACACAGCAGCCGGTACTACAGCCGTCGCTAACCATCAGAACGAGATAACGGGACAGCGTGTGCGCTGTCCCGATTTTTTGTAAAAGCTCACCCGACCAATTTTATCTACCCGAAGTCCCCGTCCTTCCTCGCACCACTGAGATTGTGATCTGCGATGGATATTCTCGGGAATGATGCAAAACATTGTGCGCGACCACGCCTTTAGTTTCGTCGTAATTGTTCCCTCCGGTATTCAGGTTGCGATCGAAGCGCGGGAAGTTACTGCTTGAAACCTCAATTCGCAGGCGATGGCCGGCAAGAAAGTAATTGCTGGTCGTGAGGGGTTGGAACGCGAGCTTATACACCTTGCCTCGTTCCATCCACACGGGAGGCTTCTCATATCCCTCGCGATAACGCGCTCGCTGGATGCTCTCGTCGAGGTTATATGCAGCTCCATCCGGATAAACATCAATGACCTTCACGGTGAAATCGGTATCCTTCGCGTCCGACGAGACATACAGTGTCACATCGAGCGGTCCGCTCACTTCGGTTCCTTGCTTGAACTGTTCGGTGGTGTACACCAGGATGTCGTTACGAGCTTCCATTCCCCGTTGATCGAAGGCGCCTCCACTCACAGCATTTCCCGTACAGCAAACATTTCCTCCATAAGAAGGCACGGGACTCATCGGATCGTAGATAAAGCTGTCAGGCTTGTCTTGAGTGGAGGGTACGCTTAGTAGAACGCCATCGCCATCGAGAGTGTTGGCGTGACCTGCGCTCGACAAATAGAACGTTAAAGACTCAGCCCCGTGCGGAGGCCACGTGTCGGAGGTCTGCCACCTGTTGATTCCCATAGTGAAATAGCGGACCTTTGGCAGCTTCTCGAGGATGTGATTGTCTTCCCCTTTCAGGAAGTGATCGAACCATCCGTAGGTCAGCGCGTCATAATCGAGGCGAGCGTCACCCATGCTGCGCTCCCCGACTACTGTGTCTTCCGTCGCTCGCTTGTATCCGCAGTGCAGCGTAGGAGCTATCACAGCATATTGTTGATTGCCGATCTCGGGCCTGGCGGTCTTGCGCACATGGTTATATGCAGCCAAGTTTGGCCCGACTGACACGTCGTACCAGGACATGAACCACAGGCCGGGAACGTTGACGGGCATATCATCGTGCCAGAGCCCACCCTTGTACCATGCAGGATCGTTCGGCGTTCGCTTGATCATTGCCCCACCCGTCGGTACCGGCATGTCATCGGCAAAGATGCCATGTGGGCCGTCGGCTGCTTTGATGATGTCCATTTCGGGAAGATGACGCAATCCCTTCGACCAATCCACTGTCGGCAGTTGCTGGGCCAAATCGAAACTCTTCGAGACGCGGATCAAGTCTTCCTGTGAAGCATTGAGGGAAAACATCGGACGCACCTGGTTCTGCTCTCCGTAAAGCCAGGCGATGAACAGCATCTGCACAGCTCCGCCGCGGAACCAATTGCCCTGTTCGTAGTACGGCTTCACGCGGCCAACACCTGCTCCGAATCCCATGGGGATCATCGCTGCATAAGCAGGATTCGCCATGGCGGCCACTCCTAACTGCCACTCCGCCGTCGACGAACATCCGATGGTTCCAACCTTCCCGTTGGACCAGGTTTGCGAGCTCATCCAGGTAAATGCGTCATCGCCATCGCTTCGCGGTGGTCCGAGAATGTCGTAATTTCCTTCGGAGAAGAAATGACCGCGCTCGTTCATCTCCACAAAGGCATATCCGCGCCTCACCGCCTCCAGCGGAGCCGTCATATCTGCAGGAATTCCGTTCTTTACATCCCAAAAGTTGAAGTTGTATGGCGTGCGGACAAAGATCGTTGCGTACTTCTTTGAGTTATCTTTTGGACGATACACGTCGGCGGCCATGCGCTTTCCATCGCGCATCGGCACCATCAGCTTGCGCTCGATAATGGCAATGGACTCGAGCTGTCGTTCCGTGGTCTCTCTCTTGTTCACTAACTCTGGATCTGGAGGGGTTCTCTGCTGCGCTGAAATCGTGAGAAAAGTTACGAAGATAATTGCTAGAAAGCTGAAAGGGCGCAGCCACCGCGATTTGAAACGCATGCTTAATTGGCTCCAAGCTTGTGATCTGATAATGACCCTGAGTTGCGCGCGAAATTGTAGCAGTTGAGAGATCCCGGTCGATTGAGGACCAATTATGCCGGAGACAATTAACATTCTTCCAATTGCAACCGCCTGAATACCATTCCATATGGCTTCGGTTGTCGGATGAGAAAAAGCACCAGGCAATGAATTAGGAATGGAAGAAGTCCCACTTTCTGGCAGGACATGTCTGTTGGTGTTTTGCTTCCCGATTCGACATCGAGGAATATAAGCGTTGGTCCTCCCTTCGACAATTTGTTTCCACAGGAGATTGCTATGACGGCCTTCTTCCCAGGTCATAGGCACCGTACGGTCCTGCTGTTGTTTCTTACTATCGCATTCGCCGCGAACGCGTACGCGCAGACTACGGCTGCTTCAGCAGCAACGGCCGCCTGGACGGTGAAGGTGAATGGCGACATTCACTGGCAGCAGATCACGCCGGCAGGCGCTCTCCTGGTCTCCACCGACAGCACACTCGCGGGCGTCGACATCGACCGTGGCCGAGTCGCCTGGGACAAGCCCGAACTGGGTGGCTTTGCAGCAGACAGCATCCAGCCGGTTGAGGGCTCACTTCTCATGGAGGCGAAGCGGCAAGGGCTGCTGATGATCTTTGATCCAGTCACCGGCGCCGGGATCTTCGATTCGCGGAAGCTGGATCTTACGCAGGTAGCCACGCGGCGCGTCCTCCCCCAAAGTGGAACGCTCCTCGTGCATGGAACCCGCGCGGCCGGACCAGCGGTTGTGGGGCTCTTTGATCTGGCCAGCGGGCAGCAGCTGTGGGTGAATGATTCTTTGTTTACGCCGAGCGAGCCCAAGCGGAGAGGATTTGGCGCGCTGATGCAAGGACTCACGCAGATCGCTGCAGGCGGAACGGAACTCGAGGTCCTGCAGGCCGGACCCGACATGATTGTCGTCTACACGTTGATGGGACTGCGGGCATTAGATGCACGCACCGGCGCAGTGAAGTGGTCCGCAACGCTTCCCACACCGCGCATGGGCGGTCCCGCTCGACATGTGCGCCTCTATCCGTCGCTGGAAAAATCCAATCGCATCTACGTGAGCTTCGACGATAGCCTCATGGCCTACAACCTGGCAGATGGCCAGGCGCTTTGGGCTAAACCTGCCAAAGTCGACGGCCGCATTCGCGACATCGTGCAGCATCCTGCCGGGATCGTGATGCTCCCCGAAGCACCGCCGCAAAATGAGGCGACGGGCAACGTTCGCATCGTAAACGGCGTTGTGCAAACCGGCCTGAACGTGGCTCGTTATGAAGACGGAACAACCATTGCGCCGAAGCCGATCCGGATGCACGGCACCGTGATTGACGCCATGATCGCCGGGAATGCGGTGGTGCTCGCTGTCGACGCCGAGTCGCGCACCTTCGTGAACGTGCTCGAGGTCGCCAGCGCGTCCCTGCGGCTCAAGAAAGATGCCAAGATCAAAGGGCAGCTCGACTATGCAGAGCTCACGCCGGCAGGACTGTTGTATGTGTCGCGTCCCGACGCCACGATCAATGCTGAAGTCAACGTCATCGATCTCGAAACCGGCGAGCCGCGATTCAAGGACGCAATCGAAAGCGGCAAGCCGCTGAGCTCGAGCGACTACAAGGCGGCGCGTTACTACCTGCATCATGCGGCAGAAGGGAAAACGCTCTACGTCTTCGCCAACCGCGACCACCGCCTGTACGCAGTCGACCGCGAAGCCGGAACCTTCCGCGCGTTAGGGAGTGAAATCAAGCTTCAAGGCGGCGAGGATCCGACCGCAATGGAAATTCGGCCGGAAGGAATCGTGCTCACCTCTTCGCAGAACCTAGTGATTGTCGCGCGCGACGGACAGATCAAGCAGCAGGTCTATTACCCGGCGCCGCAGCTTCCGGGACTTCTTCGTGCGCTATATGCGCTCAACGCCGTTCGTGCCGCACTCTATGGCGCAGCCGCATCTGCGTACGGTGATGCTTTCGCACAAGCGTCGCAACAGGCGAACGATCCGGGAACGCAACGAGCCGCCAGCCAGCTCGCCGCGGCATACACGCAAGGCGGCAAGCAGCTTGAAGGCTATTCCAAACAGTCAGCAGCCATGGCGACGAAGCGCTTTAAAGCCTCACTCGACCTACCCGGATTCATGTTCATGCTGACCCGCGCGCCCGATGGACACGGCAACGTTCTGTTGCAGATCGACAAAGCCACTGCAAAACCCAAAGCGCAAGTGAATCTCGGCAAAGAGAAGGAGCCTGCATACGCAGTCGACGACATCGCCGACATGCTCTTCCTGCAAACTACGCCGGGAACGCTGGTCGGTTATCGCCTGTAGCGAGTCGGAAAACATTATCGGTGGACGAGACTAGCGCCGAAGGCGACATTCTTGCAGTCCACGAAATTGGCGATGCTGGAATGGGACATGGATCGGCGTAAATTCTGGCATCACTCGGCTTGCGGTATCTTCTTGGTTCCGGCGAGCTCCGCAGCAGTTTGCTGGACGTTGAGCGGACCAAGACGTTCGAAACCGGGCCATGCGCCATACTTCGGCTTGAGACTGGCGAGGACGGCTTGGGTCAGGGTGTCGCCGGTTTGTCCTGCCGCTTGCGCCTTCTGAACGCTTGCTCGCAATGTCGCCAGATAATCGCGGAACGTCTTGAGGTCTTGCGGCGTGGCTACGTCCCCGTGCCCAGGAATGAATGTGGCATTCGGATGTGCAGCCACCATTCTGTCGAGGGTTTCGACCCACGCTGACATGGTGGCGTCGATCAAATTGGGAATGCGCTGGTTCCAGGCGAGATCGCCGGCGAATACCACATTTGCATCGGGAATGTAGACCACTGAATCGCCGCCGGTGTGTCCGGGCAAATAGACAACTCGCACTAGGCGAGAGCCAAGATTCACTTCAAGAATATGGTCATAAGTAATCTGCGGCTCGACGAGTGCGGCGACTTGTGCGCGCTGTTCGGCTGTTGGCGTTGCACCATTCTGCTGGAAAAACTTTAGATTTTCGGTGCGTACCCAGGCGCGCTCGTTGCGATGCGCGATTACTGTTGCTCCCGCTTCCGTGAAGATGGCGTTCCCGGCGACGTGATCGAGGTGGTAGTGGGTGTTGACCACGTACTTCACAGGGAGATTCGTGACCTTGCGAATCTCCGTGAGCAGATCGCGCGCCGGCGCTTGGCTGATGAAGGTATCGACCACCAGCACGCAGTTGTCGCCGATGATGAATCCGGTATTGCCGCCCGCGCGCGCCGAAATGGCTGCATAAACGCCTTTACTGATTGGCTTGAGAGTGAACGCCGGCATCTGGGGCTGCGCAACTTGTGACTGAGTCGGTTGCGATTGTGGCTGAGTTTGGGCCTCTATTTGGGCAAGGGTCGTCAAGCCTATGCCGATGACAATGGCAATCTTGTTGAGCATGGCCGAGAAATTGTAGTGCAGTAGGATGAGCACGGAAGGGCCAACAGAAGGTTAGCTCGCAGCGCTTCCCTGTTGTTCAACTCCGTCATCCTGCCACTGGTAACCGCACGGGTCGCAGCTCCAGAGATACTTTGAATCAACATCTGATTCGCCGCCTGCTTTGGTCTCAAGACCCTGGAACACGATTTCGGGAGAATGGCAGCGAGGACAGACGGCGAGGTAGTCCGCCTCCGCCTCAGCATCCGCATTTATCTCGGGATTGGGCCGGTGCGGAGCTTGAGCGAAAGCCTGATACGCCGGCTGCTGGTAATCGCTCGGCACCTTGCACTCGATTCCCGCCTCGTAGCCTCGTTTGTTCGACGCTCTCTTCTCGGCCTCAAAGGCTGCCTTGAGTGCTTCGACACTTTCCACGTTGTCTGGACCAAAATAGGACGGGATCCCGGCGTTGTTAAGCACGTTTTTGTACCAAGCTGCATCTTCCAAGTCGAAGATCCTGGCTACGTTCACCAGATCCAATTCGGAAGAATCAAAGTTGGCCGCTCGCTCCATGTCCGCGGAAGTGTCGGGCGGAGCAGGCTGGTCGCGAAGATGCAAGTGCAGCCCGCGTCGCGCAATCTCGGCGCGGAGCAATTCTCGCGCCATATCCGTTAGGTCGTATGCCTCGTCGGCCAATGCCTCGAGGCCGATTTCGCTCATTTGCGCGTACTGTTCAGTGAACTCACGCCATTCTTCGTCGACGCTTTTCATGGGCAGTTTGGAATCATACGGCAGGGTTGCGGGTTGCGTTTACTGCTCGCATGCGAACGAGAAAGTACGCAGCGCACATCCATAACACGGCGGTTGCGAGCCAGGAAAGTGTGGATGCGCTGAAGCCGAATGTCTTTGTGCCTCCCGGGACCGCTGCGGGAACAATGTCTTGAGTATTGTTGATCGCCGCATGCATGAGCATGGTAAGCAGAAGGCTACCGCCTGTTCGCTCCCACAGCCATGCCATCGCAACTGAGATTGCCGTCACCTGCGTGATGTACACGATGAAGGACTGATGGTAAGTGTCGCTCTCAGGAAGGAAGAAGAGTGGCAGGTGCCAGCAGGCCCAGATGATTCCTAGAATGATGCTGGCCCAGCCGAGTCCGAGGCATGCGGCCAGGCGGGGAAGTGCGTAACCGCGCCATCCGATTTCCTCGCCCGATTGGACGGGAGTGGAGATGAGGATTGCGAATGGAATAATGTACAGCGGCACGTTACTAAAACGGGGCCATGCGCCAGTGGCGAGTCGATACATCAGCGTAACCAGGAGCTTGATACTCAGCGTGTAACCGACGGCGAACACATACCACCGCCCACTCACTTCCCATCGAAACATGCCGGCAAGTAATGTGCGCAGTGCCTTGTCACCTTCCATCCACGCGGTCAGCGCGATAGCCATCAGTGCCGGTGCGAGGATTCCGATGAACAGCAGCACAGCCCGGCTGACGGTGTGTGCCGGAATGGGAAGAATGACGATAGGAATCCAACACGCCCACGTGACGCCAAATGTGAGCAGGAAGAAAAGAAGTGCAAAACCGGGAATTTCCACCTTCTTGCCCGGAAAGGAGGTGGGGGCGAACGTGTCTGGTCCTAGTGGGTCCATTCCTATTTAAAGCGCCAAAATGATAATGCAGGTATGGGCAGAGTTAAAAACACAAAAACACGGTGCTAACACGCTTCGAGTGTGTTCAGGGTAGGCTTCGGACACGACGTATAAAGGCAAAGGTCACGATGGCTGGTCCTCTTTAGTGGTTGATGATTTACATTAGCCAGCTGGCGAGAATCGTGCCGAAAAAGCTCCTAAAGCCTCTAAGCTGCTAAGCACGCCCGTCCCAACCCGCAGAACCAATCCCGCGATCTGACTTTTTGGGGTAAACTTTCTGGCCGCTTTCGCTTCGCTTGTGAAGGCGGGTAAGGCACGTTCATTCTCTGGAGGAGCTCATGAAACGAGCCAGCATCCTGCTGTTGTTTGCTGCGATTGCAGTCTTTGCCTCCCTGCCGCTGCAGGGACAAACCGTTACCCGTTGTTATGCACATCTTCCGCAATACATCGAGGATCAATTTGAAGTTAACTATTCGAATGGTTGCAGTGGGCACGATGAGCCGGAACTCGATCCCGTATCGAGCGCTCCCGGTTCCGCGCGCGACCTGACCTGGACAGTGGTGCTTCCGATGAATGGAACATCGCTTGTCTCAGACGTGGGCCCGACCTTCTGGTTTGGCGGCACCGTCAACGATCCCAAAAGCGTATTCGGCCAGGCGTTTCTTGAATTGCAGTTCTATCCTGACTCGCTGGTGGCAAAGTGCTTCAGTGATGGTGCGTTTGCAGTGAACTACGCACCCAATACCTACACTGCGTGTTCTCCGGTTTGGAAGATCGTTCCTACTGGAAAGGCCGGCATTTTCAATGAAACTGCAGCCTTCAATGCGATGCTGGAAGATAGTGCCAATCCAGGAAACCCTCTTGTGATGCATGCGGGCGATGCCGTCACCATCCATTTTTTTGTGACGCCCGCGGCTGATGGCTTTCACATTACAGTCACAGACTTGAACACGGCGCGCAAGGGGACGATCATTCTTAATTCGCCGTCAGAAGGAGGGCCGCTGATGCCGTCATTTGACAGTCAGCAGCTTGGGAATGCGTTGTCATGGGGAGGCGTTTCCGATACGCCTAACAGCTTCGTCTGGGAGATTGGGCACGCGTCGGTCTTCACTACCGGCGGTCAGTTCTGCGTGCCGGGACAGACTATCTGCGATTCATACGACGCCTCTCCGTGGGCGGGCTTTTCACCGATCCAGATCAAAGCTGTCACCTTCGGTGACGGCTCGGCTCCCAAGAGCTGGGCAGTAGTAAGCAATCAGGGAGGCAAGGCCGAGGTGGCCAAGAGCTGCTCGGCCTACGGTGGTCCGTTCTGCATTTATCCGTGGTATTCGCTGGGCGTGAGCGGCCTCCACTACGGTGTGGATTACGCCGATACCAGAAAAGACTTCGGTCAGGCAGATCAATTCCAGCAAACCAGGCAGTGCGGCGGACCCTTCGGTTCGGATTCGACGTACTGTGCTACGACCATCCTGCACTAGGAAGCGAAAGGCTGACGGATCGACAACAGCGGAGCGCCGGGCGAAGGCGCCCGGCGCTCCCTTTCTCTTGGCAGCGATCAACTAATTAAGCGAGGCGAAGATAAAACTGTTAACCTACGGCGCTTCTGGTTGTCGCTGAGTACAGAGCCGGTGCTCAGTGCTTGATCACCCACATTAACCAGCTGGCGAGGATCGTACCGCCGGCGAAGAAGGCGAAGCACTTGGCGCCATAGAGAACCATCTCGCGCGGGGCGGTACGTTGGGTGATGCCGAAAACGATCGAGGCGAAGAAAGCGAAGACGACCGCTGCACTGAAATGTGAGAGCTGCATGCTTATTCTTTCTTTCCGATAGCGATGTCGTACGCGTCTACTGCGCTCATTACGTTGAGTAGTCCGGCGACGATGATGAACTTTGTTCCATAGTCGGCGGAAGCGAGTTGGATAGCACCCTTACCCCAATCCATTAAGCGCGTCACAAAATACAGACCGCCGGCGCCAAGATCACCGACGAAGCCAAGCATGTCAAGTAAGTCGCCGCCATTCACCCCATAAACCTTGCCCTCCATCAGCACGCCAAGAACGAACATGGCGAAGACAGAAACCATGAGCAACAGGCCGCGAACCCAGCGTCGCTGGATCAGGTGGCCGGCCCCGGGAATGAGCCATCCGACAATTGGCGCGAAGATGGCCATGGGATTAAGTTCTTGTTGCGCGAGGATGGTGTCAGCTTTGGATCTGGGTTGAGGCATCAGAATGCAGTACGTCTTTGGTCTCTTAAGAAGTTTATCAGGGCAGCTTCCGGGCTGCTGAGGTTCCAGGCTCCTGAGCGACTGTACGGCAGCAGCTTAGGCGCTCAGCAGTGCCGGCAACACATCTGCAGCACGTTTGCGATATGCGATATCGGCTGCTGCAGAGAGTTCTGTCTCTTCAGGATTGACTTCTACCAGCAGTCCTCCGGCGCGCCTGGCACGCAGCGCCCAATCGATGATGTACGAAAAAGTTGCGGTTGTGCCGACTACGAGCACCAAACCGGATTCGGTGCGACGAAGAAAATTTGTGACGTTTTCGATCACTGTTGAGTTGAGCGATTCTCCGAACCAGACGACGCCTGGACGCAATAAGGAATTTCCGCACTGTGGGCATTTTGGAGGCAGCTCTGATGAGGCAATACGTTCACGATCTGAATAGGCGCAATCCACGCATCGATTCAGGAATAAATCGCCGTGAACGTGTACTAGGCGATTCACTGGAGTTCCAGCGCGCTCGTGCAGGTCATCCACATTCTGCGTGACGACGAGGCAGTCCTGATTGCGAGCCGCTAGCTGAGCAATGGCCATGTGACCTGCGTTTGGTTCTGCCTTGCGCGCCTCTTCTCTGCGCCACTGATACCACTCCCAGACCAGCTTCGGATCGCGCGCAAAGGCTTCGGGCGTGGCCAAGGCCGTTGGATTGTAGCTTCGCCACAAGCCTCCAGTTCCGCGGAAGGTCTGGAGCCCGCTGTCGGCTGAAAGCCCGGCGCCCGTGATGATGAGAACCCGGCTACTTAGAGCCATCTGCCAGCGTCTTGAATCAGGTGCTTGGATCATCGAGTGTAGTTCCTTGAATCGGGTGCCACTTTGGAACAGCGGCTCCGCAGGATTGAAATCTGTTCCATTTTGGTAACTGTGCATCACTGTTACACCTCGACAACGCCCGCGTGCAGGCCCTACTATCAACTGGCACGCCTTGGTCCTGGCAACAAGAAGGTGACTGCAGCCACTGCTGATTCCAGCGGCTTTCCCCAGGGAAGGAGTTCCTGAACCAGTGCCAGATGCCCGCCAGCCGCTCGTCGTCGTTGTGGACGATGAGCAGGGAACCCTTGATTTACTCACCGACGTCTTTACTGACATGGATCTGCGCGTATTGACCACGACAGATCCCGAAGTAGGGCTGGATCTCATTAGGCAAAAACGGCCGCAGATTGTTTTCCTTGATCTGAACATGCCAAAAATCGGTGGCATGCAGCTTCTGGAGATGGTGGTGAATTTTGATTCTGCGATTGAAGTGTTTCTGTTCACGGGTGATTACTCTACCTCTTCGGCGGTGGAGGCGATTCAAAAGGGAGCCGCCGATTATCTTACAAAGCCGATTTCCATCGCCGATCTTCGCGCGCGCGTGGGCAAGTTGATCGAAGAGATGAAAGTCAAGCGCGAGACCTTCCAGTTGGACGGGGAACTTGTCTCATCTTTCAAATTTGAGGGGATGGTGGCTCGGAGTCCACGAATGCTCGAGGTGTTCTCTACCTTGCGCCGCATTGCTCCGCATTTCCGGACTGTTCTTGTCGGCGGTCCTTCCGGAACCGGGAAAGAGTTGGTGGCGCGGGCCTTGCATCAGATGTCGCCGGTCGCGCGTGGTCCGTTCGTAGTTTGTAACTGCGCCGGCGTCCCTGAAAGCCTTGCCGAAAGCGAGTGGTTTGGATACGTCAAAGGTGCCTTTACCGGAGCCAATCAGGACAAACTGGGGCTGTTTGAGCATGCGAATGGAGGCACGGTCTTTCTGGACGAGATCGGGGAAACCTCCCCAAGCCTTCAGGCTAAGCTGCTTCGCGTTCTGCAATCACACGAGATTCAACGCGTAGGTTCGCCTGTGGCGCGAAAGCTGGATGTGAGGATTGTCGCTGCGACGAACCGCGATCTGAAACAGGAAGTTCGTGAGAAGCGTTTTCGCGAAGACTTGTATTACCGGCTCTCGATCGTGGAGATCAAGCTTCCCGTGCTTGCTGAACGTAAAGAGGATCTACCGTTGCTGCAGCGGCATTTCGTCGAGAAGTTTGCCGCTGAATACGGCAAAAACATTGGCGGCATTAGCCGGCGCGCGCAGAACGTTCTATCGCGATATTACTGGCCGGGAAACATACGCGAATTGGAGAACGTCATTGGGAATGCGTGCATGATGTCCGAAGGGCCCATGATCGACACCTGCCATCTTCCTTCTGAACTTCTCCGTCGGGAAGCTTCGGAGGTCGACTCCCCAATGATGTCACTGCAGCAGGTCGAGCGAAACCATGCTCGTCGTGTCCTGGAGATGGTTGGTGGAAACAAGCTGCGGGCTGCCGAAATTCTGGGAATCAGCAGATCCACGCTTTATAATTTACTTGACGAGGTCCCGGAAGGAAGCTCAGCAAAGGGCTCCTGAATGCCTCACACCAAACTCCTGAGCTTGCGGATGCCTGGTTCGCTGTCCAGAATCTGGAACACTGTCCAAAATTAAGACAGTCTTTCACTGCCAAAAACAGTCGAATACATTGATTGCAAAGGGCTTATTCCATGGCAGCAGCCGTGCCCCTCTCCCCCGTAGAGATGAAAACTGCAATGACCAACAATGATGCAATTCGGATCTTGCAGCATGCCGCGTTCTACATCTTTTCGAGCCGCGTAGTTGGCGGTCCGGGCAGGAGGATGCGTGGAACAGTCGACCTCTGGCAAGCCATGGCAACGCTCGATCGATGCAGAAGAGAACTCCTCCAAATGCCGATCACAATGCGCGGCGCGCCATCGAAGGAAGGATTCAGGAAAGCCTCCTTTGGCAGCATGAAGCTCAGACAGAATGCGGTGATCGCTCCCACGGTCTGCAGCTAGTTGTTCAGCAAATTTTTTGTGAGGAGAGAGTTCCCATGTTTCATGTCGTAGCCTTGAATGATGATGTTTTAGCTCTGTATCGGACGCGTGCAAAGCGGTCCGAGGTGTTGCTTTATAAACGTAACGAAGGTGTCCTCAGCAAAGTGATGCTTCCGGAAAAGGGAGCGGCGCTCGAGCGGCGGATTGCGCGATCCTTCCAGAACATCGTCGCGATGTCCTTGCAATAGCAGTTTTTGGAAGGGATCAGCACCTGTGCTATACTAGTCTCACGTTCAATTCGACACGGACGTTTGAGCACGGTCCCGCCTGAAACGCAGTTCCTGCCAGTTGTAACTTCCGCATCAATTCAACGTAAATTCAGTTAACGAAAGAAGTGTATCTATCAATGGAACAAGGAACAGTGAAGTGGTTTAACGATGCCAAGGGTTTTGGTTTTATCCAGCGAGAGAGCGGTGAGGACGTTTTCGTTCATCACTCCGCCATCCAGGCCAACGGCTTCCGCAGTCTGGCCGAAGGCCAGCGCGTGGAGTTCAAAGTGACCAAGGGTCAGAAGGGTCTTCAAGCCGAAGAAGTTCGCGCCCTTTAATTCGCATCTCACCACATTTCAGGCCGGAGGGTCCTCCCTCCGGCGCACGTTGTGCCGCAAGGAGACGCTTATGCGTTCCGATCTTGTGTTTCGCGCCAACGACAAAGTTGCGAACCGCTTTGAGCTTTGTCATCTCGCCTCATCTTCTGCCCGAACCATGGTCCGAAGTTCAATTGGCATGCATCTAACAATTAACCAGGCTCTTGAAGCCATCAGCGGACAATCTTTGCCGGTAGCACCGGCAGCCGCAACGTCCATTGTCGAGGATGCCGGAGCCTCCGTGCCCGCCCTTGACCCTGTACTCTGAAGAAAGAAGACATATTGACTCCACAATTTTCTGAGCTCCCTATCTCGAAGTATGTTCAGGAGCAGCTCTCAACCAACAACTTCCATACCTCAACTCCCGTACAAAGCAGCGCGATCCCTGCCGCATTGACCGGCAAAGACCTACTCGCCACAGCTCAGACTGGAACGGGAAAGACGCTCGCATTCCTGATTCCGATAGCGGAACGCTTGCTCCAGACTCGCGGCGCAGGGATTCATGCGCTGGTATTAGTCCCAACTCGGGAACTGGCAATTCAGGTGGAACAACAGTTCGATCAACTGCGCGGCCGAAAGCTGCGCAAGGGGGCTCTGGTGATTGGCGGCGCCTCCGAACGTCAGCAGATCGCAGCACTCAAAACTGCGCAGTTCGTAATTGCCACGCCCGGTAGGCTCGAGGATTTCCTCCGCCGCCGGCTGGTAAAGCTCGGCGATGTCCAAGTGCTGGTGCTCGACGAAGCCGATCGCATGCTCGACATGGGCTTTTTGCCCGCGATCCGACGGATTGCAGAAACACTGCCGAAGACTCGGCAAACACTGTGTTTCTCGGCGACGCTTGATCCGGCGGTTGCGCACATCGTCGGAGACTTCGTGCAGAATCCGCTGCGCATCGCATTTGGTTCCACCTCGAAACCTGCCGCGAGCGTGAAGCTGCAGGCCTTCGAAGTTGCGTCCAACCAGCGGCTAGCTCTCTTGCAGCGGCTGCTGAGCGAGGAGGATGGGCGTTGCCTGGTCTTCGTGCGCACGAAGCGTGGAGCCGACCGGCTCACGCGTCAGCTCCGCAAAGCAGGTCTTGCGGCCGGGATGCTGCATGGTGACCGATCGCAGTCGCAGCGCAATGCCGCGTTGGCGGATTTCCAGAATGGGGCGGTTCCGATTCTTGTCGCGACCGATGTAGCTTCACGGGGGATTCACGTGGACGCGGTCGCACACGTAATCAATTACGAGTTGCCGCAGCTTGCAGAGGATTTGATCCACCGTGTCGGCCGCACCGGTCGTATCGGCGCCACCGGGACTGCCTCGGTGTTTGTGGCTCATCAGGACCGCTCTGATTTCCGCGCCATCGAGCGCACGCTGGGACTCAAAATTGAGCGGGTGCGCGTCGACGGAGAACTTGCCGCCGAGGAGCGTTCAGGACCTGTAGTAGTACAGGGAACGCCTGCCGTCATGCCAGGATCAAAGATGGTGAGACTGCCGGGCGAAGTACTGCAACGTTACGCAGCAGGCTAGAATGAATCGGGGGCTGAATTGAAGAGCTGCGGCCGCCTTCGGCTGCGTGGCGCCTCTCAGCCTAAAACCGCGGGATCATTGGGCGCTGTTTAGATCCTGATTCCGCGGGGTAGCGCGTCGATTCGTTTTTACATTCATTTGATTGGAGGACTATTCCATGGCCGTAAGCCAGACATTCAAAAAGCGCGAAAGAGAACGTGCCAGGCGCGAGAGACAGATAGAGAAAGCGAAGAAGAAGGCCGATCGCAAGCTGGAACCCAATTCGACCGCGACTGCCGGTGCGGCCGCGCCCAATCCTGCCGACCTCTTCGATGAGAACGGCGAGCCTCGCGAACTCGACTTCCACGATTTCTGATCGCGATTCAGCAAAACTTTGACGCCGGGAACCCGTTAATTCCCGGCTTTTTTCTGCCCAGGCGAATTCAATCCTCGCTGTAATACCTCTCCACAAAAATCAGAATTGCCAGTATCTTTGGCAGTGCCGATGGCTCGCCAAACAAATCGGAAGTGGCTCCTGCTGCTCGCGATTCCTTTTATCGCGCTGCTGTGTACCCCGCTGTATTCGCGCACGACTCCGGTTATCTGGGGCTTTCCCTTCTTCTACTGGTATCAGTTGCTCTGGATCCCGCTCAGCGCCGCTATCACATTTCTCGTCTACCGGAAGAGCGGCCGATGAAAGCGACTCTGGACTGGACCGCTGTTTCGGTCTTCATATTTTTTCTCATCATCATCAGCGCGGTCGCATTTATGGCGACCCGCTGGAAACGAGGTGATCTCAATCTACTTGAAGAATGGGGCCTCGCCGGGCGCAGGTTCGGAACCATCATTACCTGGTTCCTGCTGGGCGGCGATCTCTTCACCGCGTACACGATCATCGCGGTCCCAGCTTTGGTCTATGGCACAGGCGCACCCGGATTCTTCGCGCTGCCGTACAGCACCGTGTCATTTGCCTTCGCGTATCTCACGATGCCTCGTCTTTGGGCCGTCTGCAGGAAGCATCACTACGTCACTGCGGCTGACTTCGTGCGTGGAAGATATGGTGATCACTGGCTCGCTTTGGCGATCGCGGTCACCGGAATTCTCGCAACCGTTCCGTACATCGCCCTGCAGTTGATTGGAATCCAGGTCTCGGTTGGTGCCTTAGGCTTGAGTGGGAACGGCTGGATGGGACAACTGCCGCTTGTAATCGCCTTTGCGCTGCTTCTTGGTTACACCTACACGGGAGGGCTGCGCGCTCCGGCGAGTATCGCGTTCATCAAGGACGTGATGATCTACATTGTCGTTCTGGCCGCGATTATCTGGCTCCCGCTAAGACTGGGCGGATACGAAAATATCTTCCACTCCGCCGCCGCGGCGCTTGGAAACCGGCCCAATCCCGCGTCGCTCGTGCTGCGGCCGGGGCAGTACCTGCCGTTCTCGACGCTGGTTCTCGGATCGTCATTGGCCTTGTTCCTATATCCACACAGCATCACGGCCGTGCTCAGCTCGTCGAGCGCAGCGGTCATCAAAAGAAATTCGGCTCTAATGCCGGCCTATAGTCTCTTATTGGGAATGCTGGCTCTGCTCGGCTACGGAGCACTGGCTGCGGGAGTTTCGGTTAGCTCATCGAGCTACGTGGTTCCAGCACTGTTCGTGAAGATTTTTCCTTCGTGGTTCGCAGGATTCTCCTTTGCTGCGATTGCGGTGGGAGCCCTGGTCCCCGCAGCCATCATGTCAATCGCTGCGGCCAGTCTGTTCACGCGCAACATTTGCCGCGAATATCTGTGGCGCGATCTCTCCCAACGCGAAGAAACGCGGCTGGCAAAGCTGCTCTCGCTTCTGCTCAGCGTAGCCGGTCTTCTGTTTGTACTTTTCCTTCCAACCCAATATGCGATCAATCTGCAATTGCTCGGCGGGATCTGGATCGTGCAAACACTTCCTACGGTGATCTTCGGATTGTTCACACGCTGGTTCATTTCAGGAGCGCTGCTGGCTGGATGGGCAGCAGGCATGGTCGCCGGAACGGCAATGGTGATCTCCCAGAAACTCACGGCTGTATTTCCCTTGCATCTTGCAGGTGTGACCCTCTCCTCCTACGCCGCCGTAAATGCGTTGGCGCTGAATCTGGCGATCGCTGCTGCGTTCACTGTTTTGCTGAATTTCCTTGGCGGCAAATCAGGCCGAGACGAAACGTCTCTGTCCGATTACGACGACAGTGACCGAAGCATCGACCTCTTGTCACAACCTTTGATCAAGGAGTATCCGTCCTCACAGCTTTCAAAGTAATCAGCCGATTTTCGGAAGACTCCCAGCCATCAGCACCGCTAGGAACTGCCCATTCGCTCGATCATGGCTCTGTTGTTATTTGGCCGATATTCGCGACGTTATCGTCTTTCTTCATCGAGGGCACAGAGCAGATGTAGAGAACCACACCTGATGTGGGCGCCCGCACTTCCCATACTGTTTTGCCGAAATAGTCGGTCACGTAGCCGATCTTCATTCCTTCAGCTACGTAGGTGCCGCGCCTCACAAGTGGATAAAAGAAGCCTGCGTTCGGGCTGGTGACACTGGAGACTCTTCCAATCCAGACGGGCCTCTCGACGGGCGTCGCCTCGCCCGCGAGCATTCTCAGATTTCGCATCACGTTGTAACAGCCATCGACGAGCTTCTGCACGTCTTCGGGTTCTGTAGTCCCCGAGTAGCCGGCTTCAACAGCAATCGCAGGTTTGCCACGAGTGCTGGCCGTGCTGTCAAGATAGCGCGATGCATGGGGGTCTTTCGGCCGATCGGTTACTACGATGATGTGATCAAGGCCGAAGGCGAGCACCATTCCGCGCGAAGCTGCGTCGAGCTTCTCGTTTCCTGTTTTGGACCAATAGGAATATGGACGCAGACTCTCGTCGAGGTCTCCGCCATGCAGGTCAATCAGGTAGTCGCATTTTTCGACTACCTCCTCAGTGATCAGCCAGGATGCGCGTTCGGTTTGCGTGCCGTTCGGATTGCCAGGATAAAAGCGGTTCATGCTCTTGCCGTCAATGGGATTTACGTGAGGCACTTTCTTCTCGAAGGATCCAAGATTCACGAGCGGAACGATGATCAGCTTTCCTGAAAGTTGCGTGGGATCGATGGTCTGGATAACCTTCTCCAGCGCGATGATGGATGCGTACTCTGTGCCGTGCGCTCCGGAGACAAGCGCCAAAATGGGACCCGGCTTGCTTCCATTTACTACGATTACAGGAATGCTCGTGGCAGCATCCGATCCGGCCGGCACTTCAAGATAGCCGGTCGCCTTTTGACCAGAGTCCGCGCTCGCGGTCCCAACTGAAAAGGTCGCTGCGCGAACCGGTAAAGCACAGATGAGAATCAGAACAACTCTGAGCAGGGCAGTTTGCATGCGGCATAGCTTACAGAAGATAAAAGACAGAGAACAGGGGACAGAGAACAGGGGAGGCAAATAAAGAACAGAAGGCGGCGCCGGCCTCTTGCTTATTTCCGTCGGTATATAAAGAAAAAACTACGGAAGAGCCGCTAGTAATTCGGGAATAGGAGCATTATCGCTGAAAGTCTTATTGATGTGGGTGTAGTGATCAACATTGCCGGGCCCGAAGACGAAGCTGCCTCCGAGTTGAAAAGGATTTTTTCCAAAACGGTGCTGACGATATCCAGCTTCTCTTGCACGTTTGCGGGCAATCGCGTTGTCCTTACGAAGTAGATGCAATACTGACGCTCGCTGTAGCTGAGCTGCGTCGTAGGCTTCATGCCGCTCGTCGACTAGTAACGGAAAGGTGATGGCGGTTTCCTCCCGAAAAAGACGGGCATAGTTCATATCGCCGAGGCCGATCGATGCCAGGCGTGCTCCCCTTGAGACGAATGCCTGCTGATTTGCGCTCAACTGCGCAATGTGCTCACGGCAGAAAATTCAGCCATAGTGGCGCAGGAAGACAATCACTGCCGGATTGTCGACCCACAGGGTGCTTAACTTTACCTGCAGGCCGTCACTATCCGGCAGCACAATTTCGGCAAGCTTGGCGCTGAAAGACACCCGCGAATTCTCAAACGACGAATGCGAGCTGTCAAGTCGCCCGGCTGCGAACCTTTACCATGAATTCATGCGGCTTGCCCGCAAGCTTGCATCGCGTCGAACTCAGACGAATAAATTTCAAACACGGTGTTCAGTTTCGTAATTCGAAGCAGATCGCGAACAACCTCCGAGGCTCCGCCAATCAACAACAGGCAGCCGAGGGAACGCGCTTTCTCCACACAGGCAACCAGGGTCCCCAATCCGCGTGCATCAATCTGCTGAATGGCCGTGAGACTCAACACGCAAATCGAAAATTGCGAGAGCATACTATCGACACATTCCTTTAATACTTGAGACTCTTTTCCGAACTTCAATTTTCCGCGGCAACGGATGAGTGCGATTCCCTGTTCTGCAAGGATTTCCAGGTTCAATTGCAATGAATCCTCCATGAGACAGCTACTCCTATCGATTGAATCGGCCTAATTAGTGAGACGGAAGTGGAACGAAAATGTTCCCTAAATCTTGTAGGAATTATTTTGCGTAGAGGTTTGGTTCGTGGTGCGTGCCGGACGATTGCGGAGTGTGACCAGAGGTGATCATCAAGAACACTCTACCGATCCTTCTACATACGTTCAAGTGAATTTGTCGGTTGCATGCGGACCGCCTCTTATCCCGGGAAAATAGCGCTTGGTTCCAATTTGGGATAAAGCACTAATGATACCGCAAGCTGACTTTCCAGCTCACGCAGACCAAGTCAATGACCGTACTGCGTCGTGTAGTGGAGCTTGATGACGCCACAAGTGCCTTGCTGATCTGAGTAGACCACACAAGTATCAAAAGGACGTGAATAAATGTGCAAGCTCACGGCACGCTGCTTTAGTTCGGCCGGATTGTAGACTCGATGAACAGGTTCTTTCGGATCGACGGCGACGGGATTGCTCTGATTCATTTCCAAAGTGTCAGTGGGCTCGATCCTGCATGTGCCGGCGTCAATATCCTGTGCAAGCACTCGATAGTTTTGAACCCTCAAAGCGCCGATCGGCGCTGCCATCCAACAATTCTGATCACGATGATTATGAATCGAACTCCCCTGCCCAACTTCCCAGCAGATCGCGACTAATTCATAGAGACTGCTCTTGTCGATGAGGTTTCGAGTGTAGTGCTGCCAGTCCCAGGCGAGATATGGGGAAAGTGTCTTGGGGTCAACTGGATGCTCGCGCAAAAAGGACTGCACGACATGGACGTGCTCAAAACTTGAAGGATCGAATTTCCGGAGTTCGGAAGTGAAGTTCTGTATCGACAACAGATTGTGCGCACGCGGGCTGGCGATGGACATAGTTCTCACTATTATCCGCCAATTTCCTGATCCAGTCGCTTCCGTCGTCAGCGATGGACCGTGCTGAACTCCGCCAATTCCTGAGCACTCGAAAATATGTGAAAGAGATCGTACAAGCAGGTGGTTCGCAGCACACTTTCGACCTTACGCGATGGGGAAACCAGCTTCAGGTCACCGCCGCGCGTTCGGGCAGAGGTCAAATGGGAGGCAAGCCTCCCGATCCCGGTGCTGTCGATGTGGTTGATGCCGCTTAGATCGAGGGCAAAAGTCGGACGTCCTCGCTGCATCATCTCCAGGCATTTGGAAGAAAAGTAGGTGACGGTATCACCGATCGTGATACGCCCCGAACAGCGCAGAATAGGAATCGATTGAACCTGATAGTCCACGATCATGTCGAGCTTGCGGCGATCAAGACCGCTGCGGCGATCAGCCACACGATGCTCCGGGCCACTATAAGCAGGTCTCAAACGACGGTCGCGTGCTGCGCGCCTTTGCCCTTTTCGGCGTTGCTGCTTTCTTCGCTCCATTCAGTCGTCCCAAAAGTGACCGCAACTATATTTGTCGCACGTTCGCAGGAGTTATAGCAAAGATTCTTCGATAGCACTGACCGACGGACCAGAGTGGCACAACCCTGCCATTCTTCCTAAAGCCGCTGAATGTCGCTCCAGATGTTGGGATTCACAGGTATGCCCTGCGCAAGATTCTCGCCGCGCGTCTTCAGCACCTGTTCGCCTGGATAGCGCACGGGCTCTCCCTTGTTCTTCGCCCGATGCAGATCCTCGACGATGGCATCTGCTATTTCATTTACTTTTTCCGCTGAACCAATCGAAGCAGGATCAATGGCGATGAACACTTGGGAGAGGCGCGTTTCCTGTTCCGGGTCGCCTGGGATCTCGTGTGTAGCCTTGCCTCCAGAAAGCGAGCTGGCGAGCAGGTCGAGCATCAACGCGAGTCCCGATCCTTTCCAGTAGCCGATCGGCAATGGTCTGTAGGATTTTTCGATCGCTGCGGGATCGCTGGTCAACTCGCCCTCCACAGTGAAACCGCCCGGCACTGGCAACCTCTCTCCCTTAAGCCGATACGATTCGATCGCTCCATAAGAAAATTGCGACATAGCCATGTCGAGGACGATGTGACCTTCCCTGCGCGGAACTGCAATGATCACCGGATTGTTGCCCAGTCGAGGGTCGCTAGCACCCCAGGGCGGCAGATTAGGCATCGTATTCGTCCAGCAGATGCCGATTACGCCCGCATCTGCAGCCTGCCATCCGTAATTCCCACCGCGCATCCAGTGATTGGTATTCGCAAGGGCCACGCAGCCGATGCCATGGGTACGACTCAGCGTGATTGCACGATCCATGCACTGCTGCGCGTTCAACATGCCCGGACCCAAACGTCCGTCCCACCGCTCGAGCGCTCCAAATGGTGACATCAGTACTGGTGTGGCTTGCGGATCCACGATTCCGCTGCGCAGTGCGCGTAGGAATCGCAGAAAACGATTCACGCCGTGGGAATACACTCCGTCGCGACTCGCATCGGCAAACAGGCCGGCAGCGCGACGGGCGCGATCCCCGGTGAATCCCACCTTCATTAAGATGCGGGCGAGCACATCGATAAGTTCGTGGTAGGGGACGCGAATCTCCGCTGATTGGACCATGAGTGCCTATCTCGTATTGCGGGATTTCTACAGCTTTGTTGAAGATTTTATTTGGAAGATTCCGTACACTCTCTTGCTGTTTGGAATCAATTCGTCATTTTGTGCTGTGAAATCCTCAGGAGAGTCAGATCAATGCATATGAGCGTGTCTCACGTAAGCGGAATTTTGGCGTTGCTGACAGCCGGCGTTATGGCCCTCGCTCAAGGCGCCAGCTCGGAAAAGCCTAGCGCGACGGTTCAGCCCTCTGCCAGTGGAAATGTGAAGTACTTCTCCAAAGACGATGTTTCGGCATCGTTTGCCAAAGGCGGCACGCTCGCCACGGAAAACAATTACAGAGTGATGACTGCTCACCGCACAGAATCCGGAAACGTTGAGATACATCGCAGTTATACCGACGTCTTCTACATTGTGCAGGGCAGCACGAATTTGGTTACTGGTGGAAGGGTGATCGGCGAAAAAGCGACGAATCCTGACGAACCACGCGGCGACTCGATTGAGGGAGGCGAAACACGGCGGCTCTCCGCTGGAGATGTGGCTGTGATTCCTGCAGGCATTCCGCATTGGATGAAAGATGTGGAGGGTACGCTGTTGTATTTCGTAGTGAAGGTGAAAAATCCTTAGCAGGTTCACACATCACTTCTTATGGGCAAAAAAATGCGAGTTCACAGCCAGGCAAGACTGCCACTTCTGCTTGTTCTACTTTTCTTGTCATACCTTGCCGCACAGACGCCAGGCAAGGCGCTTCAAATCTACTCACTCGACGTTGAAGGCGGCCAAGCGACGCTGCTCGTGAGTCCCTCAGGTCAATCCATGTTGGTCGATACCGGTTGGCCGGGATTCGAAGGCAGGGACGCCGATCGCATCATTGCGGCGACAAAGCTGGCTGGAGTCCAGCAGATCGATTACCTAGTGATCACGCACTACCATCGCGATCATGTCGGAGGTGTCTCTCAGCTCGCAGATCGAATCAAGATCGCAAACTTCATTGACCATGGCGACAACATGGAGGATGCCGATCAAACGCGGACTGGATATAACGAGTATCTCGCTGTAATTTCGAAAATGCACGGTAAGCGCTTGACTGTAAAGCCTAGTGATCGGATTCCTATGTCCGGAATCGATGTCCAGGTGCTTACTGCGGCGCGGCAGCACATCAATCATCCTCTGCCAGGCGGTGGACAATCAAACTCGTTCTGCGCCTCTGAGCCTGCGCCCCCTGAAGATCCAACCGAGAATTCGGCTTCTCTCGGCGTGCTCGTCACTTATGGCAAGTTCCGATTCCTGGATCTGGGTGACCTCACTAAGAAGGCGGAAATCGCCATGGTTTGCCCAAATAATCCCATCGGAAGAGTCGATGTCTTTCTCGTGAGCCATCATGGCCTCGATCAATCGAACTCGAAGGCGCTGGTGCGAGCCATCCATCCGCGCGTGGCCATCATGAATAACGGTCCTCACAAGGGCGGCAGCCCTCAGGCATGGCAAACAGTGCACGAAACCCCCGGGGTTGAAGATCTTTGGCAGCTTCACTATGCGATGGATTCCGACAAAGCTCACAACAGCGCAGAGAATCTGATTGCGAACGTGAACGACTCCGAAGCAAACTACTTCAAGCTGGTGGCGCAAGCTGACGGATCGTTTACGATCCAGAATTCGCGCAACAATTTCGAAAAGAGTTATGCGCCGCTGAAGAGAAATCCAACTGATTTCAGCAGACTGCCCGCGCCGGCAGATTTCGACTATTCAGTCGCAGCTATCAAGACCATCACAGGTCCCTATCAGAATCCAGCGGACTTTGGCCCATGGTCGTACCAACGCGGACTCTTTCTCTACGGCGAATACCTCGTCTACAAGCGCACTGGGAATCCTGCGTATCTCGATTTCATCAAGGGCTGGGTCGACTCGTACATCGACGCCGACGGCAAACTGAAGCACGGACTCGACAACCTGGATTCTATGATGGCAGGAAATCTGTTCGTGATTCTTTACCGCGAAACCAAAGACGATCGCTATAAACGGGCTGCGACCCAAATTCGTGAGCGCTTCGATACGTATCCACGCACCAAAGAAGGCGCATTCTGGCATGGAAGCACTCGGCAATGGCAGACATGGCTCGACGGAATTTTTATGTCCATGCCGCTGCTGGTTCGTTATGGGCAAACTTTTAACGACAGCCAGTACGCTGACGACGAGGCTACCAAGCAGATTCTGCTCTACGCGAAACATCAGAATGATCCCAAAACGGGACTGATGTTCCACGCCTATGACGAAAGCGGCCAGCAGCCCTGGGCAGATCCTGTAACCCATCATTCTCCCGAATTCTGGGCGAGAGCCATGGGTTGGTACGGTGTGGCAACGGTAGACATCCTTGACATGCTGCCGAATGACCATCCGCAGCGCCCCGCACTCATTGCGCAGCTCCAACAACTGGTGAAAGCGTATGCGAAGTATCAGGACGCGCAGACCGGTCTCTGGTTTGAAGTCGTCAACCGCGGAGACGTGCCCGACAATTGGCTCGAGACTTCCAGTTCAGCGATGTACACGTACACGATCTCGCGCGCGGTGGAGCGCGGATACGTCAGCAAGGATTATGAGAAATTCGCGCAGAAGGGGTATCGCGGCGTGCTGGCAAGCATCACGCGAAATCCGGATACAACGATCGAGATGCCAAACATCTGTGAAGGAACTAATGTCGGAGATCTCGATTTTTATTTGGGCAGAGCGCGCAAAACAAACGATCTTCACGGGATGGGCGCTTTCCTGATCATGAACGAACAATTGCGCAAGAGCGCAGGGCCAAGCGGAGTGGTTGCGGCTCGCAAGTGAAGAGCATCTTGTCTATAACTGAAAAGGCGCCCGGCGGCTCGTTTTCAGCAACAAAATACAGCAAGTTTCGGCTTGACTGCAATTCTTCCTCCCATATGGCTTGACTGCAGTTCTTCCTCCCATATAATGAGTCGCCGTGTCACATACTAAGACAAAGCGGGATTCCCGATCTCCTTACCAAATCCAGGTAGTGGACCGGGCGTTGGCCTTGCTGGAGGTTCTCTCCCATCAGGGACCGGATCTCACGCTCATGCAAATTTCCGAGATGTTGAAGTTGCACAAGAGCACGGCACACCGCCTGATCATGGTGCTCGAGCGCCATCGCCTCATCGAAAAAAATTCAAACACCGGCAAGTATCGGCTCGGCCTGAAGCTCTTTGAGCTTGGTACCAAGGCTATTGGCCAACTCGATCTGCGCGAGCGCGCGCGTCCATATCTTGAACGCGCGGTTCTCGACACCGGCGAGACAGTCCACCTTTGTGTTTACGATGATGGCGAGGTCGTGTACCTCGACAAGGTGGAACCCGCGCGCAGCGTGCGCTTGGCGTCGAGCGTTGGAAGGCGAAATCCGGCTTATTGCACCTCGGTTGGCAAGGCAATGATGGCGTTTCTGCCGGAGGCACAGGTTGAAATCGCCGCCCAGAAGCACGGCTTTCGCCAGCTCACGCGTAAGACCCTTAGCAACATGCTCGAGCTGCGTGCTGAGTTGGCAAAGGTTCGCAAACTGGGATATGCAGTCGACAATGAAGAGAACGAAGAGGGCGTTTGCTGTGTCGGCTGCCCGGTGTGGGGATTCGGGCAGCATCCGATAGCAGCAATCAGCGTTTCAGGTCCGACATTTCGCATGACAGCCGAGAAGATTCCCATGGTGGCACAATCGATTGTCAATGTAGCCCACGCGCTGTCGAGAGAATTAGGAATGCGGACAATTCCAGCGGCAATTGCTGGAAGTATGAGCCAGGTAGTCCAGGCTCAAGAAATTAGGGCTTAAGTTGGGCAGAACTCGGCGAGAGCCGAGTTTTTGTGTGCCCATTTATTAAGGCGATACGACGTACTGCAATGCGGTACATGGAAAATAAGTCTGATTCAAATGCGTTCGTGCGGTTCAAAACACCAGCAGGGCACAATCCCGCCAATGGAAAGCCTGTTGAACGGAAGTTCACCATGCACGGCCTTTGACGACTCGGTAGCGGTTTCCATTCATCTAACCGGATAATGGAGGCCGGAAACGAACGGGCTATATAGCGTGAACTCGCACTCGCGCGGTACGGCTCGTTCGCAATCTCTATTCGCGGCAGCTCTTCACGCCGTCAGCGGAGCAGGAATCATGAGCACTCAGCCCCAGATCTTTGATGAGCCGGTCACTCGTGAGGGCAATGTCTTTCGCAGGACCAATGCGCACAAAGGCCGCAAAGTCTTCATTACTCCGGCGAATAGCACGATGAAGCATCTGTGCTACGCGCGAATCATCCTGGACAAGAGCACCCCGAAAGTGCAGTTTGACAATGGGAAGCAGGAAACTGCGTTCATTTGTCTGTCGGGAGAAGTTCACGTCACAGTTGGTTCGGAACGGTTCAGTTTAGGGGAACGGGATTCCGTATACATTCCGCGCGGCTCAGCTATTAGTCTTGAAACTCAGAGCTCGGCGGACATTGCGGAATTCTCAGCGGAGGTGGACCAGAAGTATCCACTTCACATCGTGCGCTATTCCGATGTGAAAAACGACAAATCGCTCCATTTCACGGCAGGCGGAGCGGCCACCACTCGCGATCTCAATATTCTGATCGGAAAGAATGTCCAGGCGGGGCGTCTCCTCGCAGGTCTTACCATTTCGGAACCGGGTAACTGGACGAGCTGGCCTCCGCATGAGCACGCCGCAATGCTGGAGGAAATGTACGTATACACACACATGCCTCCGCCGGGATTCGGCATTCAGTTTGTTTATACCGACACGAAAGAGCCGGAGTTAGCCACGATCGTGCGCGATGGCGACGCGGTCTTGATGCCGCGCGGCTATCATCCCAACGTGGCCGCGCCTGGACATCGCATTGGGTTCCTGTGGGCGATGGCTGCGCACCGGGAGAAGGAAGATCGGCAATTTGGCGTCGTGAACGTACAGCCGGAGTTCAGTCAGTCGGGTTCAGGGCTCGAGGCGAGCAGAAAGTAAATTGATCCTCGAACAATTTAGACTTGACGGCAAAACGGCACTAATCACTGGGGCATCAGCCGGGCTCGGTGCAGCAATGGCAATCGCGCTTGCGGAAGCCGGAGCCGACGTCGTTTGTCACGGCAATTCCCGTTCTCCGCAGGCAACCTGTAAGACGATCGAGAGGCTCGGGCGGCGGGCAACAGGAATTCAAGCTGATTTGGCGCAGGCGGGAGCGGCAGAGACTCTGTTTGAGAAGGCGCAGCAACTTGCGCCAGTAGACATCGTTGTCAATAATGCCGGGACCATTCGCCGTGCTAACGCGGTGGACTACAGCGATGCGGATTGGACGACTGTCCTCCAAGTGAATCTGAATTCGCTCTGGAAACTATGCCAGACTGCGGGCAAATCATTCATTGCGAGGCGGTCTGGCGGAAAGATCGTGAACATCGCCTCGCTGCTGGCTTTTCAGGGAGGCATCACAGTACCGGCTTACGCTGCCTCAAAAGGAGCCGTGGCGCAGTTAACGAAAGCTTTGGCCAATGAATGGGCATCGCAGGGAATAAACGTGAATGCCGTCGCGCCTGGTTACATGCGTACGGATAATACGGCTGCTCTACAGAGAGATGGGACACGCAATCGCCAGATTCTCGAGCGAATTCCGGCGCAGCGATGGGGAGAGCCGGCTGATATCTGTGGAGCTGCCGTATTCCTTGCATCTCGAGCAAGTGATTACGTTCACGGTCACGTTCTGGTTGTTGATGGTGGTTGGATGGGCAGGTGAAAGCGGCAACACATAAAGGAGCGCGAGTTGCATCAGACGAAGGTTGATCAGTCAGCGTACGCGCCGCCATCGGTTGGGGCCGCCGTTCAAGCCAGTGCTGGCGGGAATTATCGCTGGGGTATCTGCGCTCTGCTGTTCTTTGCGACCACCATCAACTATATGGATCGACAGGTACTCGGCCTGCTCGCGCCGGACCTGCAGAAAATTTTTCGTTGGAATGAGATCCAGTACGGCTATATCGTCACCACGTTTCAAACCACGTACGCGCTGGGACTGCTCCTCATGGGCCGGTTTATGGACCGACTGGGGACGCGCCTGGGGTATGCAATTTCCATCTGCATCTGGAGCCTCGCGGCTATGGGGCATGCATTAGCGAATTCCGCATTTGGATTCGCTGTTGCTCGTGGATTTTTGGGCTTGGGCGAATCCGGTAACTTTCCGGCTGCGATAAAAACCGTTACTGAGTGGTTCCCAAAAAAGGAACGAGCGCTCGCGACCGGCATCTTCAACTCTGGGACCAATGTAGGAGCCATCGTTGCGCCGCTTACGGTTCCGTGGATTGCAGTGAACCTTGGTTGGCGTTGGGCTTTTCTGTTCACCGGATTTTTTAGCGCAACCTGGCTGCTTCTGTGGCTTGTGCTTTACCGGCGTCCGCAGGAGCACTCGCGAATCTCCGCTAGTGAGCTCCAATACATCCTGAGTGAACCAGTCGAACCGACCACGCAGATTGCTTGGGCGCACTTGTTGCGGCACCGTCAGACATGGGCATTCGCGATTGGTAAGTTCATGACGGACCCAATCTGGTGGTTTTATCTGTTCTGGCTGGCAAAGTTCTTCGCCTCAGCTCATGGCCTGACTTTGACCAAACTCGGCCCGCCGATAGTAGTCATTTATCTTGCGGCTGATGTTGGCAGTATTTCTGGAGGCTGGCTTTCATCCAGCCTCCTCAAGCGAGGCTGGAGCGCGAACAGAGCGCGTAAGACCGCCATGCTGATTTGCGCGTTGTGTGTGGTCCCAGTAGTGTTCATTCCCCACTTAACTGGTTTGTGGCCCCAGGTTGCGCTGTTCAGTTTGGCAACGGCCGCGCATCAGGGATGGTCGGCCAACATATTCACCACGGCGTCCGACATGTTTCCGCGCCGTGCCATCGGTTCAGTGGTTGGCATTGGAGGTTTTGGAGGTGCTGTAGGGGGAATGTGCATTGCCAGCTTCACTGGTTATCACCTTCAATACACACACAGCTATTCACTACTTATGCTTATTGCGGGTTCTGCATATTTGTCTGCACTGCTCGTTATCCACCTGCTGGTCCCGGGACTGGAGCCAGCGGTTATTGAAGCTGAGGCCAAATAGAAAATGACCAGGGAACAGGTTCGCGCACGAGTACGGGAAGTGGGAATCGTTCCGGTGATCCGGGCAGCGTCTGCGAAAAAAGCTTTGGCGGCGGCGGACGCAGTAGCGGCTGGTGGCATCACCATTCTAGAAGTGACGATGACCGTGCCCGGCGCTCTTGATGCAATTAGACAGCTTGTGAAGAACCTTGGGAATGAGGTGCTCGTCGGAGCCGGTACAGTGCTGGATGCAGATGCTGCTCGCCAGTGTTTCGAGGCGGGCGCGGAGTTCCTGGTGACTCCCGGTTTCGATCTTGCGACTGTCAAAGCTGCAAATGATGCCGGCAAAGTCATCATGGCGGGAGCGCTCACGCCCACAGAAGTAATCGCCGCATGGAAAGGTGGAGCAGATTTCGTCAAAATTTTTCCTGCAAGCGCTGTCGGAGGAGCAAGTTATTTGAAATCGTTGCGTGGCCCACTTCCACAGATTCCGCTGGTACCCACTGGCGGCGTGAATCTGAATACCGCCGCCGACTTTATCCGCGCTGGAGCAGCCGCGCTCGGAGTCGGTGGCGAGTTAATTCTGCCCGCAGCCCTTAACACTGGCGACACAGGACAGATCACTGAACTCGCAAAAAAATATCTAGCTATTGTCCGGCAGACACGCGAGGCGGAGAAGCCAGCGCTGACGGCTGTGTGAGTGTCTGATTCGTATTCAAAGACCGAAGAGAATGAAACTCAAGAAAGCTCCCTGGCTTTGCGCAGCATTGTTCTGCGTCATCGGCCCACTTTGGGCGGAACCTCATCTGAAATGCATCAAAATCGCGATCACCAATCCAACCGATCAGAATCGTTCAGCCGAAAACATCGTCCTTTCGGTGGCTGAGCTGCGAAAAGTCGCGCCGGATATCTACATTGGCTCACATATCGTGACGGCCACAGACGCAAGCACAGTTGCAGAAGATGCGGCGGCGTTGCGTACCCAGGAGCTCCCCTCGCAGGTCGACGATATCGACGGCGACCTGAAGCCCGACGAGCTGGCCTTCCAGATCGATCTGCGGCCTCATCAGACGCGAATCGTGACAATCACCTGGGGCCCGCCGGATCGCATCTTTCGTTTGCGAGGTGACTACGAGCCCCAAACCAACGCTGTCTTCACGAAGAAGATTGATGGTATGGGCTGGGAGTCGAAGCGAGAGTCGTTTCGTCTTTACTTCGACAAGCGCAATGCCATTGATCTTTACGGCAAGCCACGTCCCACTTTGCAACTGGAACGCTACGCCACTCCTGGATACATCTACCACAACTACTCGCCCGACGGCCGCGACATCTACTTGGTGGCCGACGCGCTCGGCATCGGCGCTCCCGGCGCATGGGTAAATGGAGAGGCGCAGCACATCTCTGAGGTGGACAATCGCAGTTGGCGCATCATTTCTACCGGTCCGGTACGCGCGATCGTGGAGCTTACTTATCAAGGGTGGAGGATCGCGGGTAAGAGCGTGAACCTGCGCGTGCGTGCGACACAGTGGGCTGGTGAGCGCGGCTTTCTTCAGACTGTCACATCCACAGATGCCGGCGATCTGACTCTCGCCACTGGCCTCACTCAGCAGCAGGGAATTCCTGAAGTTCGCTCGCGAGCTGATGATGATCCATTATGGCTCGCAATGTGGGGAGAACAGGCGGTCGAAGGCGGAAATAAAGCAGTCTCTCCAATTTTGCGCGGAACCAATTTAGGATTAGCCATTATCATGGCTCCCGGCTCCGAAGCCATTCCCAATAAGGACAGCAAAGATTATCTGTTCACCTTCCCGCTGAAGAATGGAGCTGCCAGTTGGTACTCTCTCGCCGCATGGGACCAGGAAGGCAGTAATAATCCTGTACCCGTGGTCGGAGCACGCGAACCGCGCGAGCATGTCGCTCGCGTAGCCGGAGTGGATGCAATCAAAAATCAGGATCAACTCCTGGCGTCGGTGAAGGACATCGCTGCACGGATGAAGTCCCCGGCGACGGTGAAGATTCTCTCTAGTTCACCAGAACTGCAGTCGGCGCCAGCCGATACCCTGCATCCGCCAAGCTCACGCACATACAAGCAAGCAATAGATCTCCTCCAGAAGGAGATAGATCGCACTGCGGAAAAACACAAGAACGATCTTAAGCTGGATCAGATTGCCATCGTCGGCGCCTCGACGGGTTCCGGATTCTTTACGGATGGCAACAACCAAACGGGAGAATGGAAAACCCAGAAAGGATTCTTCTGGACTGGTGGGTTCTGGGTAGGTGAACTGTGGAAGATGTATGCGCGCACTCACGACGAGAAATATCGCCGATGGGCGGAGCTTTGGACATCCCCAATGTTGGGGAAGGAAGCGCAGCAGAATCACGATACTGGCTTCCTTTACTTCTATTCGTCCGTGGCCGGTTATCAGCTGATTCATGATCAAAAGCTCCGAGACAGCGCGATTCGCGGCGCAGATCACCTCCTTGATATGTACAACCCAACCACGGAGCTGATTCCCGCCTGGGGAAAAAACGGAGACGACTCCATCATCGATACGATGATGAACCTCCAGCTTTTGTGGTGGGCGAGCCGTGAAACCGGTAATTCCAAATATAAAGATGTCGGACTCAAACATGCCTTGCGGACCGCTGACTGGTTCATTCGGCCGGATGGATCCGTGATCCAGTCGGTCCACTACAATCCCGGTGACAATCGGCAAGAGTTTCGTTTGCATGGAGGCGGAGCCAGTCCCGACCAGCCGTTTGCCTTTCCCAACGACGCAAAGCCAGGCGAGCGTGTCTTCTACCACACACATCAGGGATACTCGTGGGAGACGAGCTGGTCACGGGGAACAGCCTGGGCACTGTATGGCTTCGCGACGGCCTATCGCGAGAGTCACGATCCGCGTCTGCTCGCGACTGCGCAGAAAGTTGCCGACTACATTCTTTCGGAGCTGCCGGAAGATGGCGTTCCCTGGTATGACTTCTACGATGAAGGCGTAATGTTCCGAAATCGGGATTCATCGGCCGCTGCGATCGCAGCGGGAGGATTGCTGCAACTCGCAGGCCTCATGCAAAATGGAGAAAAGGCTCAGCTTTACCGCAGTCAGGCCGATCGCATTACACATTCCCTAATTGATCGCTATTTGACTCCCGCATATCCGGGAGATAATTCACCTCCAGGAATCTTGCGACACGGCAGCGGCACGCGTCCAGCGGACGGCATGCTGATTTACGGGCAGTACTATTTGCTTGAGACGCTGATGGCTTTAGATGCACAGTAAGCTTTCAGATTGTGTGGTTCCGGCCGCCCTCGGCCGGTACACGGCTTAACAAGCTAATGCGTTGTAAGGACCATGCGTCGCGTCTGCACGTGGCTTGTTTTACCCGAGCATCATAGAACTCTTGAGCAGCGTCCCGGCCGAGGGCGGCCGGAACCACGGAATCGATCATGTACTTTCTGACTTTGTTTTTAGTCCTAATTCTTCAAGTGCCTGCTGATGTCAAACTCTCGAGAGTCTTCTTGCTCAACGCCAGAGTGCTCCAGCAGGAGCGTCAATCCGCCCAGGTTCACGCTGACAAGCGAAGTGATGTAGTTCGAGCCGCGCGCGCTGAGGCCGACAAAGCCATGAGCGAAGGCCCATTCTCTGTAATGCAGAAGAATGCGACTCCTTCCAGCGGCGACAAACACGATTACATGAGCCTCGCTCCGTACTTCTGGCCGAATCCAGATACCCCCAATCGGTTGCCGTACATTCGCCGCGATGGCGAGCGCAATCCCGAGATCAAGCAGATCGCCGACCACGAAAACATGAGCAAGATGTGCAATGCCACGCGCGCACTCGCGCTTGCCTATTACCTTACTGGCAATGAAGACTACGCTGCGCGGGCAGCCTTGCTGTTGCGCACCTGGTTTCTCGATCCGAAAACGAAAATGAATCCCAATCTGGAATTTGCTCAGGGGATACGCGGCGTGAACACTGGCCGCGGAATCGGCATTATCGAAACGCACGGGCTTACAGCGGTCGTGGATGCTGCCGGGTTGTTAGAAGGTTCCAGCAGTTGGAAGACTGAGGATCAATCTGGACTGAGAAAATGGTTTGAGAGCTTCCTCGACTGGCTGCAAACGAGCAAGCATGGACAAGACGAATCAAATGCCAAGAATAACCACGGCAGCTTTTACGACGTTCAGGTCGTTGACTTCGCTTTGTTCGTTGGACATCGCGATCTGGCTCATGAGATCGCAGGCAAAGCTGCCCAGAAGCGCATCGCAACTCAAATTGAACCCGATGGCAGGCAGCCACTTGAACTTGCACGCACAAAATCCTTTGGATATAGCGCGTTCAATTTGCGTGCTCTCACCGAGCTGGCTACCCTCGCTGATCAAGTCGGGGTTGACTTATGGCACTTCCAGACCGCCGATGGCCGGAGTATACGAAGGGCCCTCGATTATCTTCTCCCTTATGCCATGGGAGAGAAGCAGTGGCCCTATAGGCAGATTGAGAATATGCGTCCGGATGAGATTGCAGCGCCATTGCTGGAAGCCGCACAGGTTTACAAAGATCCGAAATACGAAGCTGCGGCCAAAAAACTAGCGGCAGGACATCGCAATGTAAGTCTCGTCTCACTTGAAGCCGGCACGAGGACCGACTAGCTCCCATCCACACTGATCCGCAGTTTCATATTGACTTTCGCCGCGTTTCGTCGCACCAAGAGAATGTGAAAGGCCTCGCCGTGTCTCGAAATGGGAATTGGCAGAACGCGCGGAGATGAGATGAATGTGATATCTCATGAAATCACGGTGAGACCGGATGAGATATCTCACCTGTATCATGAGATATCACGACGAGATTCCATAAGATCTAGTGTTGTAAGTCCTTTAGATGATGAGATCAGCTCTAGATTTCAGTTTTAGCGCGCGGCACGGGCAGAACGTCTTCTACACGTAGGCGCGTTCGGCTCGTCGAATCGCACGGTAGCGCTGGAAGGCCTGCCGCTCATCTTCCAATCCCAGGACGGTTTTCAGAGTGCATCCGCGGAATGTGTGAGCGAGCATTTTTCTACCTTGCCGCAAGACGAACTTCGGATTGCGGAATAGCGCGACTGGAAAGTGGGCAGCCTTCATCCATCGTTCTGCACGCCAACGCAGAAATTCAATCTCTTCCGCTTCCAACTTCTCTGATCGTACGATGGCGGTGGTGCCGTCGTACTCCTCAACATGATCGTTGATGATGAGCTGGCGCTGGCGAAAGTCTTCGGTCATCGGTGTGCCGGGATACGGTGTGGGATGCTGAATGTATGGCCAATCGATGTAGCGTCGGGCAAAGCTCAAGTTCGCCTCGACGGATTCGCGCGTATCATTGGGATTTCCGACGATCAGTCCACCAACTACGTACATCTTGTTGCGATGGATATAGTCGATAGCTTGCAGCGTCGCGTTCCCAACCTTCTTTCCCTTGTCGCGCATGATGTTCTTCGAGCTGGCGCGGAGAAACTGAAGATCGTCCTCAAGAATGTTCTCAATTCCCAAAAAGACGTACTTGAATCCGGCTTTTCGCATGAGCGGAGCCAGCGTTTCACCATAATTCGCGATGGCTGAAGTCATGCCCTGAACGATGTACTCGACGTCGTCAAGATCAGCCGCAACGATCGCTTTACACAGCTCCTCGAAACGATGAACATTCAGCGTAATGTTGTCGTCGACCAGAAAGAGTGTCTGCGCCCCATGTTCGCGGGCGTCGCGGATATCAGCCAGCACGCGATCAAATGAATAAGTGTGAAAGTTGCGTCCCCGCATCTGTATGATCGAACAGAAGCTGCAGTCGAAGGTGCATCCGCGCGATGTCTCGATTACGTCTACTTGGCGCCCCAGCATTGTGTAACCGTGAAGGACGCGAGCTCTGCGATTCGGCAATCGGATTTCGCCATCCTCCAAACTGTGCACAGAACGTGGGAGATTCTCGTGCCACTTCTCTTCGCAGCGATAGGACAAGCCTGCGATGTTGAACAAGCTGCGGCCATTCTCAATGGCTCGTACTAATTCCCGAAATGTGACTTCACCTTCGCCGTGCACAATGAAGTCCACCCCTGATCCCAGGTCCATGTAAGCTTGCGGCGCGAGGCTTGGATCATAGCCGCCGACGACGATGTGCACATCCGGTATGAGTGATCGGATCAAAGCAGCGATCTTCAGTGCGGTCTTGCGTTGGAATGTCATTACCGACATCCCAACCAAGTCAGGTTTGATCTCACCAATAAGTCGTTCTACAGTCGAGCGCACCTCTTTTTGAACAAGAATCAGGTCGGCCACCGCGACACGATGATGACCGTCAACATTGCCGGCTAGCGAGGTGAGCGCACCATTGGGCATGCGGATCGCCACGGTGGGCATGTGCTCGAACGAATCAGGCATCGAGAGCAGAAGGATGTTCATTCAACCCCTCAAAACGAGGAACTCTTTTAGGGAGTTCCTCACGATTACGAAAGATACTCCCAAGCCGGGCTTTTGCGTAGAGGTGCAAAAAACTATAAGGGGCCAAGCTGCATGGTAGAGACGTAGCATACACGTCTCTAGAGTGCGCAAAGCGATCCTTACACTCCGTCCCGGGGCTTCTCATTGCGGACAAAGATGTTGTCCTGCGTCGGTTCCGCATCGCACTCGATCGCCAGCGTTGTTACGGGATGATCCGGCGCCTGCTGCGGCAGGTTATACATGTGGAGCTGATAGGCATCCTGCTTGAATTCGACTTTCTGATTGCTCGCAAACAGCCGCACGGATTTCGCGTTCACCTTCAGGCCGCACATATTCACGTCGCCGCCGGGCCAGTAATGAACATGCATAAATAATGTGTTCCCGGTGCGCGTGTAGCTGGCATATGCGGAACGGCGTGGTTCGCAGTGATCGGATTTGTAGATCGTGTCTCCATTCTTGCTCATCCACTGGCCGACTTCCTGCAGAATGCGAACCGACGCTTCCGGGATGGAACCATCTGCTCGCGGACCGATATTCAAGAGATAATTGCCGCCGTCGCGCGCGCATGTGATCAGGTTGCGAATCACCGTTCTTGCGTTCTTCCAGTTATCGTCCGCACGCTGGTATCCCCAGCTATCGTTCAGCGTCATGCAGGACTCCCACGCGCGACCGCCGGTTTCTGCAGAGATGCGCTGTTCGGGAGTGGAGAAATCTCCCTGCAGTTTATTGCGATTATTCACGATGATCTCCGACTGAAGCTGGAAGACCATTTCGTTCATCTTGACTGACTCCCACCCTGCTGCGTCGAGAGGCCAGGCCACGTCGTACCAGAGAACGTCGATCTTTCCGTAGTTGGTGAGCAGCTCACGGATGAGTCCGTGGGTGTAATCGACGAATCGCCTGCGTGCGGCTTCGTCTGTTGCACAGTTGGCCCCGTCGGGATGATGCCAGTCCATCAGCGAGTAGTAGAAGCCAACACGTAAGCCTTCGGCGCGAGCTGCTTCCACGTACTCGCGTACCAAATCACGTCCCGGACCTTGTTTGGCGGCGTTGTAGTTCGTGAATTTTGTATCCCACAGGCAGAATCCTTCGTGATGCTTCGTTGTCATCACCATGTACTTCTGTCCAGCTGCCTTGGCCAGCCGCGCGAAGTCGCGAGGCGCATTCGGCTTTGGTTTGAACTGCTTCGTGAGCGCCGTGTATTCCTCAATCGGGATTGCCTCATTCTCCATCGCCCATTCATGACGAGCTCGCGCGCTGTAGAGCCCCCAATGAATGAACATGCCGAACTTTGCCGCATGCCACCACTGCATGCGCTGCTCGCGATTCGCGGCGATCGCCGGCGGCTCGCCAACCTGCTCCTGTGGATCGAGCATGTGAATGGAGGTTTGTCCTTCAGGAATCTGCTGGGCGGGAGGCTGGGTCGCGGTCTGCGCCTTGAGCACTCCTGCCGTGACTAGCGAAGCGCCAGCGCCTTTCAGCCACGCTCGCCGGGAGATAGTCTTATCGTTCATTGGGGAGTCCTTGTGAGGGAAATTTTTCTTGAAACAGTGAGCTACTTCTCAAGCTTGAAAATGCGTTCCATCAGCAACCACTTTTCCCCTGGGTTCGCCTCGGGGAGAGGCTGCTGGAACTTCCACATCAATTGTTCCCATTCCTGCACTTTAGGATTCTTGCGATCGGCGGCTCGCTTTGCTTCAAATGAGAAACGGTCATTCACTTCCATAATCATGAACATCCGGGTGCCAAGTAGATAGATTTCAAGATCTTCGATTCCCGCTTGCGTGATGCTCTGCGTGATCTCCGGCCAGATCCTCTCGTGATATTTCTTGTATTCGGCGATCAGCTGGAGATCGTCCTTGAGATCGAGAGTGAGGCAGTAGCGCCGATTCATGCGCGTTGCGCCTCGACCGCCGGACGAATACTCGATGCTCCAGAATGCTTGTACCCCGCGACAGCGAAGTACAGGATGTACAGATAACAGATCAGCGGAACGATGAAGGCGGTTTGGATATTGGTGGCGTCGGAGATACGTCCCATGATGGCAGGGAAGATCGCGCCCCCGATAATCGCCATTACCATGAGCGAGGAGCCCCGCTTGGTTAACGGTCCCAGATCCTTGATTCCAAGCGCAAAGATGGTCGGGAACATGATCGAGTGAAAGAAGCCGATCAACACGACGGCCCATACCGGCAGGATGCCATGAGCAAGCAGGGCTAGCGAGACAGAGGCAAGACATCCTATGGCGAAGATCGAAAGCAGGCGCGCAGGAGCAATGGTCTTCATCAGCGCCGATCCAGTAAAGCGCCCAATCATGAATCCGAACTGGTGTCCGAGCAGGTAGTATGCAGCGATAGCGGCAGTCATACCGGGCACCGTGTGCTGCGCAAATCGAATCACAAAACTGGCAACTCCCACTTGCGCTCCTACGTAAAAGAACTGGGCGATCACACCTTTCACCAAATGAGGATGTGAAAGAACAGAGTCGGAGTGCAGCTCCGCGGCAGTGGATTTGTCTGCTTCCTCGATCACGTCAGGCAGATGCGTAAAATAAGTGGCAGCAGCGACTACCAGGAATATTCCGGCTATCAATAGATAGGGCACCTTGACCGTGCCTGCCTGAACGGCGCGATAGGCTTGCACCTGTCCAGCGCTCATCAGAGCAAGTTGCGCCGGAGTGTATTCCACGCCTGTGAGAATCAGCGCACGGCCCAGCAGAGGAGAGATTGTCGCCCCGACAGCGTTAAACGACTGCGCGAAGTTCAATCTCCGCTCTGCACTCGCCGCAGGACCGAGAACGGTCACGTAAGGATTGGCCGCAACTTCAAGAAAACTCTGGCCGCAGGCCATCACAAAGAGTGCAACCAGGAAGAATGCATAGACGCCGATCGAAGCAGCCGGCAGAAAAAGCAATGCGCCTGTTGCACACAGCAACAGTCCAAACAATATGCCGCGCTTATAGCCGATGCGCTCCATCAATTTGCCGGCGGGAAAAGCGGCTAGGAAATAGCCTCCAAAGAATGCGACTTGGATAAATGAAGATTGAAAATCTGTGAGTGCAAATGCCGTTTTAAACCGTGGAATCAGGATGTCATTCAGATTTACGCCAAAGGCCCACAGAAAAAAGAGCGAAGTAATCAGTACAAACGGCCTCAGAAATCTTCGCTCCGTAATGTGCGCTGATATGGCGGCTTGAGATCGAGTCGACATGCAGTGCGGCCTCTCTAAGTGATTGCGCGATCCAGATGCACATAACCCCCATCCACGAACAACTGCTGTCCTGTGGTATGGCCCGAGCGTGGACTCAACAGAAAGATCGCGGTCCAGGCGATCTCGTCGGCAAGGGTCATCCGCTTGCCCAGCGGGATTTTTGCGGTAATACTTGCCAGCTTCTCAGCAGGATTCGAAAAAGTATCGAGCCACTGGCGATAAAGCGGCGTCATCACTTCAGCTGGGAGGATCGCGTTGACGCGGATTTCATAGGGAAGGAGCTCTACCGCCCATTCCCGTGTGAGTGCCAGGATGGCTCCCTTGGCAGAGGCATAGCCTGAAGTTCCGCCTTGCCCAGTGATCGCCGTTTTGGAACTGATGTTGACGATCGCGCCGCTCGCCTTTTTCAAATAAGGCAGCGAATAGTGCGCCATGTTGTAGTAGTGGAGAAGGTTGCGTTCCAGAGATTCGACATATTTCTCGGGGCTCCCTTCTTCGAGCCCGATCTTGTCATTGACGCCGGCGTTGTTCACCAGCGCATCGATCCGACCAAGCTGTCGGTGAGCTTCGGAGACAACTCGCCTGCACTCTTCCGGCTTGCTCAACTCTGCCTGAATACAAACAGCTTGCTTGTGTTTCGCTTTCAGCTCTTTCTCGATTTGCCGCAATGTCTTTTCATCACGATCAACGATTACCGGAACTGCACCTTCGTCGACACTGGTGCGCGTGATCGCCGCGCCAATCCCCTTCGCGCCTCCGGTAATGACGATGACCTTATCCTTAAGCTGCAAGTCCATAGAATCGAGCGGCGTTTAACCCAAAGATCTTTTTTTTCTCAGTCACAGAGAGATCGCGGGTGTAGCTCTCGATGACGTCTTTTACTTGCGCATAACTGCCGGCCAGCAGACACACAGGCCAATCAGAGCCGAACATGAGCCGATCGGTGCCGAACGCCTCAAATGCAACATCGAGGTACGGACGAAAAGTCTCAGCGTTCCAGCTCTTCCAATCAGCCTCGGTCACCAGGCCGGACAACTTGCAGTGCACGTTTCGGGATTGTGCCAGCACGCGAATGTTGTGGGCCCACGTATCGATTTCGCCGGTCTCGATCGATGGCTTGGCAAGATGATCCAGCACGAACCTCTGCCTCGGAAATCGGCTAACAAACTCGACCGCTACCGGAAGCTGCCGCGCATAAATAAGAATGTCGTAGGTGAAGTTGTGGCAAGCAAGAGCGCGTATCCCTTGCTGAAAGTCATCGCGCATCAAGAAGCGATCGTCGGGTTCGGCTTGAACGATGTGCCGAAATCCGCGTAGCTTCGGAAAACGCGAGAAATATTCGAGCCGTTTCTCGATCCTGGGGTCACGTAAATTCACCCATCCTACGACGCCGGCGATGGCGGAATTCTTTTCCGCCAGATCGAGCAGGAATTTGGTTTCGTGTTCTGACTGATCCGCCTGAACTGCGATCGCCCGATCAATCCCGGCTTCGTTCATTCGTTGAATCAATTCTTCCGGCATGAAATCCCGTTTCAGGACTGTCATTTCGTTTGTAATCCAGCCGTCTCGTACCGGGTCATAACGCCAGAAGTGCTGGTGGGCGTCGATCTGCATGAAAGAATCCTGCCCTACGGGCTAGCCGTGCAGGTTGAGAAATCCTCCATCAATCGGGTAATTGGTTCCGGTTATGAAACTGGAGGCGTCGGAACAGAGAAACAGCGCGAGGGACGCTACCTCGCTGGGCTGGGCCATCCGGCCCATCGGCTGCGATTGGGCCAGCTTCTGAAACATGTCCTGCTCGCGGCCGGGATAGTTCTTGCGGACGAAGCCATCGACAAAAGGGGTGTGAACACGCGCCGGGGAAATGCAGTTGCAGCGAATGTTCTGAGTAACGTAGTCGCGCGCCACCGAATAGGTCATCGTGAGCACTGCCCCCTTGCTCATGGAGTACGCGAAGCGATCGGCCAATCCGGCGGTGGCGGCGATCGAAGCGAGATTCAGGATGACTCCTCCGCCGCCCGTCTTCATGTAATCGATGACCGCGTACATGCAGTTATAAATGCCCTTTACGTTGATGCGGAAGATGCGCTCGAAATCTTCTTCGCTGGTAGTTTCGAGCTTGCCGACGTGCGCAACTCCCGCATTGTTCACGAGGATATGGATCGCATTGCGGGCCCCAATCTTGCAGAACACATCTTTGACTTGCTGCTGGCTTGAGACGTCACACGTGTGCCACTCTGCGGCGCCGCCCTGGTCGCGAATCGTCGTCACAGTCTGCTCGGCGTTGGTCTTGTCGAGTTCGAGAATGTGGACCGCCGCGCCCTGCTGAGCGAAACAAACGGCGATCGCCTGGCCGATACCGCTGGCGCCACCGGTGATGACTGCGGTCTTACCGTCGAGCCGAAATAAGGCCGAATTGTTACCGTTCGGATTCAGAGTGAGACGCCTCGTTTCCAGGGAATGAAATCGTCTTGTCCAAGGAGTTCCGCTTTGGTCCTTGTCTCGCCGCCGGCAACTTTAAGGATCAGCTCCAGAATGCGTTCGCCAGCCTCTTCCACTGACTCCTCGCCGGAAATAATTGTTCCCGTGTCGATGTCGATGGCATCGGACATTCGCTGTGCCAGCTCTGAATTGGTCGAGATCTTGATGACCGGAGCGATGGGATTCCCAGTCGGTGTACCGAGGCCAGTGGTGAAAAGAACAACGTTCGCGCCTGCGCCAACCTGTGCGGTCACGGCTTCCACATCACTCCCTGGAGTGCAGAGCAAGTTCAGGCCAGGTACAGTTGCGTACTCGGGATAATCCAGAACTGCGGTAACCGGGGAATCTCCGCCTTTACGGGCAGCTCCGGCGGATTTCATGGCGTCGGTGATGAGTCCATCCTTAATATTCCCGGGGGAGGGGTTCATTTCGAAGCCCGCTCGTACCGCTTTTGCCCGCGCTGCGTAATCGCGCATCAGTGCGATGAAGCGGTCGCCGACTTCCTGACTGGTTGAGCGATTGATAAGAGATTGCTCGACTCCGCAAAGTTCGGGGAATTCGGAGAGGAGCGTGGTTCCTCCCACTACTGCGAGCATGTCAGAGATGTGGCCGATCGCTGGGTTTGCGGAGATACCCGAGAAGCCGTCCGAGCCGCCGCACTTCAGCCCTACGCTCAGCTTGTCGAGAGATGCAGGCTCTCGCTGTACGCGATTGACTTCGACCAACCCGAGGAATGTTTCTCGTATCGCCTGGGACAGCATTGCGCGTTCGGAGGCGCTCTTCTGCTGCTCGAGCAGGATCAGCGGCTTGGCAAAATCTGGATCACGCTTGGCGATCTCTTCGCGCAGGATATCGGCCTGCGAGTGCTGACATCCAAGGCTGAGAACCGTTGCCCCGGCAACGTTTGGATGGTGCAGATATCCCGCGATCAGGCCGCATAGATTTCGCGCATCTTCGCGCGTCCCGCCACAGCCACGTTCATGTGTGAGGAACTTGACCCCATCAATGTTTTCGAAAAAACCATGAGGTTGTTGTCGGCTATCTTCGCTGCTTTGCTGGTAGGTCTTGATCGCATCTAATCTGCCCTCGCGGTACAAGCGAGCAAGAGCTGCAACCTGCTGGCGGTATACCTGAGGCGGAGCGTACCCGAGGCCCTCGTCGAAGGCCTTACGCAACACATCGATGTTGCGGTTCTCGCAGAAAACCAGCGGAACGACCAACCAGTAGTTGCGCGTGCCCACTTGTCCATCGACGCGCTTGTAGCCGTGGAAGGTGCGCTTCTTCCACGCTGAAACATCGGGAGCATGCCAGGAATAACTTTCAGATTTCTGATGGAACTCGGCGGCTTCGTGGCGAATGTTGCGAGTAGTAATCAGCTCGCCTTTGCGAATCGGCTGCGTGGCTTTGCCGACCACCACGCCGTACATAATGATGTGCTCCCCGGGGGCGAAGTCCTTCAGCGCGAACTTGTGCTTGGCAGGAATGTCAGTGACGATTGTGTAAGTCTCGTTTCCGAGATTCACCTCTTCGCCTATGCGCAAATCCGTGAGCGCGATGATGAGGTTATCGCGGCGATCGAGTTTCAATATCCGGTTTTGGGTTAGAGTTTCAGGCACGCTTCTGCACTACGGATGTATCCGCTCCTCCGGCAAATACCGCTTCCGGTACGCCTTTGGGCACGCGGTTCAACGCGAGCACCACATCCCGTGAGCCCCCTCCGTGGACCTCGAGAAGAGCACGGCTCGATTCCGGTGCGGCGCAGGAGGTGACAGATACATTTTCGACCCGTTCCATACGAATCACAACTTCCTCTGGGGCGGCCTTGGCGGTACGAAGTTGGGAAACGTCCAGATCGCGCACATCACTAAAAGAGAAAGAAGGTCCGCTCTCTGAGTTCACTGTCAGGCGTTCAAAGCGGGCTTGTTGCGTGTTGGAGCAGGTTAATCCGGCCTTAACACCGTTCACGGTAACATTTTCCAGGCTGAATTCCCGAATGGGACTCTCCGGCAGGCCCTCAACGATGACAGCATGAGGAGCGCCCTCGACGATGATGCCGCTGAAATGAAAATTGCGAAACGTCGGCGTAGCCTCATTCTTCTCGACACGGGCAGTCCGGTCGCTGCCGGTGTAGAACATGCCGACGTGAACGGCTGTATCGAGGATGTTCTTGAGCACAACGTTTGATGCTCTGAAGTTCTCGACGATGTTCCCTCGACCGCGGGCGCTCTTGATATAGAGCCCGCGGCGTGTGCCGTTACAGACGCAGTTGCTGACGGCCACGTTGCGCACCCCTCCGGATGTCTCGCTGCCGATCGCGACTCCGGCGTGACCGGTTCCGAAAATGCAGTTCGTGACGGTGATGTCTTCGCTGGGTATCTGATTCACGCCCGGCTGGTACTTGTAACCGGACTTGATGACGACGCAGTCGTCGCCGGTGCTGATGTAACAGTTCGAAATGCGGACCAGCTTGCAGGAATCGGGATCGATGCCATCCGTGTTTGGCGAATCTCCCGGAGCCCAGATGGTCACGCCATCGATGCAGATTTCCTCGCAAAGCACGGGATGCACCTGCCACGAAGGCGAATTCAGAATCGTGATTCCAGAGATGTGGACGTTCTTACATCGATAGCAATTGATTAGCCGAGGACGAGGCCACTTGAGGGGAGAGCCCGGAGGATTCTCCGGCTCACGTCCCTCAAGGCCCAATTTGCGCCGCAGAGCCTGCGTCTCTCGATGCGCTTTCCACCAGTCTTGCCCTTGACCATCGATGGTCCCTCGGCCCGAGATCGTGACATTTTCGAGATCTTGACCTGTGAGCAGAGAAGCGAAAATGGTTCGATCAAGACCCTCCCAGCGTCCCTGAATCGTCGGATAGTCATCGAAGTTCGTGCTTCCCAGCAAATAGGCTCCGGGCAACAGCTCCAGCTCGAGATTGCTCCGCAGAAATAATGGAGCGCTCAGGTATCTGCCGGGCGGAATGACTACCTTTCCTCCACCGGCTTCGTGGCATCGGTCGAAGGCAGCCTGAATTGATTTTGTTGCGAGCGTCTTGCCGTCAGGAATCGCGCCGAAGTCGCGTATGTCGAAAATGTAGCTGTGATCAGACTGGCGCGACGTCTCCGCCGACGGACTGCTTGCAAAGATCGCTTGTGCCATTCCTGATACAGGAACGGCAGTTAGTCCCACTGCGAGATCGCGTGCGAACTTGCGACGGCCTGGAAGCTGTTTGGTCGACATCTGTGTGTTTCAACGAATGAAGCATGAGGAAGCCGCTACTCCGGCGTCGATCGGCCGGAGTAGCGACAGAGCTCAACTGCTAGAAGATAAACCTCAGCCCAAATTGCATCTGACGCGGCGTCTGGCCCTGCGCCAATTGCGTGAGGCTTCCTGCGGCAGTTGCAATCGCAGGAACGGCGACGCCGTTAACGGTGACATTGCCGGAATTAATCGTGAGTTGAGCGTTTGCCGGTGTGTCGTAATTCTGAATATTGAACACGTTGAACGCCTCAAAACGGAGCTGCAGGCTTACGCTTTCCCGGATCGGTATGTTCTTGAACATGGAGAAGTCCATGTTCACTACGTGCGGTCCATTGAAAGCATTCCGGCCTAGATTGCCGAATGCGCCGGAGGGAACGCCAAACGCGCACGGGTTGAACCAACTGGCGATCGTGTGCGTCGCATCCGCCGCCTTACCGCCTTGCGAGATAGTTTTTTGGCAAGCGGGATCTGGATTCGCAGCCACCGGTCCAGCCGCAAATGGATCGGCTAGGAGGTTCGGACGCGCATAGGTACCTGGCGCAGCGGGTGCACTGCCACGTAGATTAGCCACATCGCCGCTGACCTGAAGGTTATACGGCGCGCCCGACCGTGCCTGGAAGATGTAATTGGCTTGCCAATCTCCAAACAGCCATTCTGTGATTCCGTGATCGAACCGCCCTTTTCCTTTGCCGGCCGGCAGTTCATATACGGTCGCCCAGGAAAGGAATTGGGGAATGTTGTAGGAAGACTGACCACGGGCCGTGTTCATGTCGTAGAAGTTCTGGATGGTGGAACCTCCGCCCGGTCCATTTTCGACATTGAAATAACCGCTGCCGGTGTCAGTGGATTTACCCCAGGTGTAGGAAACCAACGTTTGCAGGCCGCCCGAGAAACGTTTCTGGAAGCGGCTCTCCAAAGCGTTGTAGTGCGCCTCGCCGATAGAACGGGAATAGGTAAGCCCTGCCGTAACCCAAGGCATTTGTCGGGCTGCGTCGACTACAGAAGCCGGCGTTCCATTCGGAAATGCCTGATTCGCGGCATTGGCGTTTCCTGCGCCATAAGGAAGGCGTCCGCTCTTGCTGCCCGCATAGGCGACGGAAACCATCATGGTCGGCGACAACTCGCGCTGAATTTCGAAGTTCCATTGATGGGAATATCCATCCTTGAAATTCGGATCGTCACCCTGGTTCGGAAAACCATTCCACGGAAGGCCAGTAGTTGGTTTGCCTGCGCCCGGTGAGGTATACGTCGGTATGGGTGTAGCAAAACCAAGTCCCTGTTGCTGGATGATGTTGATTGCGGTTCCGTTTGTGAAAGCGCAGGAGCCACCGTTGCTGCAAGCATTGGCTGTCCCATTGAACGCAACAGCATCCGGCCACACCATTGCCTCCAGATCATTCTGCGCATACTGACTGCGGGCGGTAAGTGGATCCCAATACAAGCCATAGCCAGCACGCATTACCGTTTTGGGAGTGAACTGCCAGGCGATGCCCACGCGGGGTCCCCAATTATCTTTGATCGGCGGAGGGGCGAAGAAATCCTTTCCCGCCAGAACCACATGATTGGCGAAGGGATCGGAGAGAAAGCCCTGCGGCGCGCCCGGTACAGGCGCATCGGGAATGCACGGCGCCTTTCCCGCCACCGTGCACAATGGCGGCATGGTTTTGGCTCCGATGATGTATCGCTGGTTGGCGAGGTCCAGTGAGTTCCAGAGTCGGCCATCCAGGGTGTGTGGTTGCGTTACATAGTCGTATCGGAGTCCCGCTGTGAGGGTCAGAGTGGGAGCTATCTTCCATTCATCCTGCAGATAGGCAGCCCAGGAAGCGTAGCCGAATTCAACCGGGCCACCATGCGGAATCGGAAGTTGGGCTGTGAAGCTGCTGGGGAAACCAAGCAGTGCAGACGCCAGCGCCAAACCCGTATTGTTAACCGAAGGATTGCGCGACTGCTCGTCGCTAAAGGTGTAAGTCTGAAACGTATTCAGTTGGATTCGTTTGGCATTGATATACCAGCCGCCAGTCTTGATATTATGTCGGCCCTTTAGCCAGCTCAGGCCAGGAGTCAGGCTCCAGTTGGGGTTCTCGCGGGGTGCGGGGCCACGAATGCCGAAGTTGTTGTTTCCGCCGTTCGTCCAATTCGTACTCGGACTGAGGGCGACAAGCAATCCACTATATTTATCGATGTCCTGAAACCCAGCCTTTTTCAACGGGTCAAACCCGGCCGTGCTCGTGTTCTGTTGGCCGGCATCCACACCGGGACGTCCGGCATAACCGGCGCGCACATCGAGGACCATGCTCGGACTGAACAGATGCGTCCATCCTCCGCCATAGTTCCTGCCCTGTGAGCCACCGCTTGTAGAGCCCGTTTCGCCAATCGGCGTAAAGATAGAATTCCGTTGTTCCGTGTACCGGAAGAACGCAACATCGGCGTCGCGGAAGTGATGGTCGATTCGCCCGGTAAAGGAATTTGAGTTGTTCAACGTCGCCCGATCGCGGACGAAGTTATTCTTCCCCGTGGGGTCGACGATGTTGGGCACTGCCGAGTACGTCTGGAAGAACTGCTGCATCGGCCCAAAGATCAAAGCTTGCGGAATTATGTTGCAGACTTGAACGCCTGCCGGAGGAGTGAGCCCGGTCCCCAGAGGTTGCTGCAGATGCGTCGTGGGATTGGGAGCGATCGGTGCTCCGTTGCTGCAATAGAAGGGATCGCGTTGGAAATTGGCGCCAACTTGCCGGGTCGAATAGGGATTATAGATCTGTTTCTTGAAGGCACCGCTCGTGTTCGTGAAGTCCCCAGCAATCTCGGCAACTGTGGGGACATATGACAAAGCCTGGTCAGGCTTGCTGTAACGCCATCCGTCGTACCCGGCTGAGAAGAATGTCTTGTTCTTGAAGATTGGACCGGTGACTGCCGCACCAAATTGATTCTGGTGGAATGCAGCCGGGCCGCTGGGAACCAACTGCCCAGGTTTGCAGCGCGCCAAGGTGCATCCAGTGGGTCCATCGGCAAAGCTGTCGCGCGCGTCGAAGAAGTTATTGCGAACGTATTCGAATGCGGAGCCATGGAACGAATTGCCACCCGATTTGGAAACCAGGTTCACAACTCCGCCGCTGGCGCCGCCGAACTCAGCCTTTGCATCGTGCCCGACGACTTTGAATTCCTGTACCAGATCGAGATTTGGGATCACGATGTATGTCGGCCCGCGAACGTTGGTGTTGATGATCCCGTCGAAGAAGTACAGTTTGGATCGGTTGTTCTGGCCATGGAAGGAGCCGTCGGAGAATCCCGATCCGGGAATTCCGACGTTGCCTTCGCAGCAGCCAAGGCTCCGGTTCTGGGAGGTCGAGACTGGGGTTACGCCGGGCGTGAGCGTCAGCAACTGCGTGAAATTCCGCCCATTCAGCGGCAGGTCGTTCACGGCGCGGGTTTCGATCACGGTGCCGAGTTCAGTAGTGCTGTTGTCCACCAGCGGTGCCTGAGCGGTAACTTCTACGGTAGTAGCGACGGCGCCGGGCGCAAGTTGGAAGTTCTGCGTCAGTGTCTGCGAGACTCCGACTTGAAAATTCGGAATTGCCCCCCT
>Ga0209474_10000211_pt1 | contig 71128 bp, 63 predicted proteins | sample GraSoiAngelo_145_FD_185902 | JGI IMG/M metagenome (GOLD analysis project Ga0209474, IMG submission 185902) | Grasslands soil microbial communities from the Angelo Coastal Reserve, California, USA - 14_1009_05_20cm (SPAdes) (version 2) | ecosystem: Environmental > Terrestrial > Soil > Grasslands...
GACGAGCGGCGGCAAGTACATCGCTCCGCAGGCGCTGGAGGGCGCGCTCAAGACGATGAGCGAGATGGTGAGCCAGGTGGTCGTCATCGGCGACCGGCGCAAGTACGTCTCGGTCGTGGTCACCGTCTCCGAGGACCAGGCGAAGAAGCTTGCCGCCGAGGCCGGCGAACCCGCGGGCACCTACGCGGAGGCCGCGCGCTGCAATGCGGTGCGCGCGAAGATCCAGGCGGCGGTCGATCAGCTCAACTCGACCTTGCCGTCCTACGAGACGATCAAGCGGTTCACCATCCTCGATCGCGATCTCTCGCAGGAGGCGGGGGACCTCACCCCGACGCTCAAGGTGAAGCGGAAGGTCATCACGCAGAAGTTCAAGTCGCAGATCGACGCGATGTACGACGGCGAGTCGGTCGACTGAACTATCCGCAGCGCAGCGGTTCCTTGCGCAGATCGAGCTCGACTTTTCCGCGACGCACGACCACGCGCGCGTGCTCGACGGCTCCATGATACGGCAGATGTGCGGGATCCTTGGTCCCGTGCACGACGATGTCCCCGCGTAGCCCCGGGACCAGCTTCCCCCGGCTCTCCTGCAACAGCAGCGCCCGCGCCGCCGCAGCCGTCATCCCGTACAGCGCCTGCGCCGGGGTCATCCCCGCGAGGACGCATCCCGCCGCGAGCAAGAGCGAGACGCTCTCCATCCGCTGCGTCCCCGGATTGAGGTTCCCGCCCAGCGCCACCGGGACTCCTGCCTTCAAGAACGGCGGCGCCTGCGCGGGCGGATCCTTCAACGACCATGCCGCGAGCGGCAGCAGCACCGCCACCGTGCCCGACTTCGCCATCGCCGCGATCCCGACGCTCCCCGTCTTCTCCAGATGATCGGCGCTCGCGCAGCCCGTCGCCGCCGCCAGCGCCGCTCCACCGCTGTTCGTCAGCTGATCCGCGTGCAAGTGTCCGACGAGGCCGCCGCGAACGCCCGCCTCGAGGATCGTGCGGCATTCGTCGGTTCCGAACGCGCCCTTCTCGCAAAACGCGTCCACGCCGTGCGCGAGCTTGTCGGCTGCCGCCTGGGGCAAGAGCTCCTTGAGCACCGATTCGACCCACGCGCGCGACTCCATCCCGGGCGGGACCGCGTGCAGGGCGAGCAGGGTGGGAACGACGTCGCAGGGAGCCCCGTTCGCCGCCTCGCGAATGAGCTTCAAGAGGCGCAATTCGCCCTCGACGCTCAGGGCGTAACCCGTCTTCACTTCCGCCGTCGTGACTCCGGCCCTCGCCAGCCGTCCCAGGCGCTCGCGCGCCGCCAGCACCAGGTCCTCGTCCGTCGCTTCGCGCGTCGACTTGACCGTGGCGACGATCCCCCCGCCCGCCTGCCCGATCTCCGCGTAGGTCGCTCCCGCGAGGCGCTGCGAGAACTCGTTCGCGCGGTCGCCGGCGAAGAGGAGATGTGAGTGCGGCTCGACAAAGCCGGGGGTGACGAGCTGTCCCTGGGCGTCGATCTCCACCGCGTTCGGGGCGACCTCGATCTCCACGCCTTCGCCAGGCGGCGGCTTCGCCTTGCCCTTGCGCACGCGGGCCGTGGCCTCGGGTTCCACGTGGATGATCTGTTCGCCCGCGATCGCCACCAGCCCGTCCTCGACCAGGCCGAGCGGGCCCTCGCCGGGGGCATTCTGCGCGCCGGTCATGGTGGCGATCCGTCCGTGGCGGATGAGCAGGGTGGCGGCGGTCATTGATGATTTCGCGTCAAACCGGGGATCTGGACGCCGCGCTCGCGAGCCACCTGGATCGCCTCCTCGTATCCGGCGTCGGCATGGCGCAGGATCCCCATCGCGGGATCGCTCGTCAGGACGCGCTCGAGCCTGCGCGCCGCCGCCTCGGTGCCGTCGGCCACGATGACCTGCCCGGCGTGCAACGAATAACCCATTCCGACGCCTCCGCCGTGATGGAACGATACCCAGGACGCTCCGTTCACCGCGTTGACGAGCGCATTGAGGATGGGCCAGTCGGCGATGGCATCGGAGCCGTCCTTCATCGCCTCGGTCTCCCGGTTCGGCGAAGCCACCGAGCCGCAGTCGAGGTGGTCGCGGCCGATGACGATGGGAGCCTTCACCTTGCCGCGGGCGACGAGCTGGTTGAAGAGGAGTCCCGCCTTTGCCCGCTCGCCATAGCCGAGCCAGCAGATCCGCGCCGGCAGCCCCTGGAACTGCACGCGGGTGCGCGCCATCGTCAGCCAGCGGCGGAGCGATGGTTTGTCCGGGAAGGCCTCGATGAGCGCCTGGTCGGTCGCGTGGATGTCGGAAGGGTCTCCCGACAGCGCCACCCAGCGGAACGGTCCCGCGCCCTGGCAGAAGAGAGGCCGGACGTAGGCGGGAACGAACCCGGGATAGGCGAACGCGTCGGCGACGCCGCCCTCCTGCGCCTCGGCCCGCAGGTTGTTCCCGTAATCGAAGACATGCGCGCCGCGGCGTCGCAGTTCCAGCATCGCCCGGACGTGGTCCGCCATGCTGGCGCGAGCGCGCTGGATGTATCCATCGGGATCCTTCGCGCGCAGCGCGGCGGCCTCCTCGAGGGAAAGACCAGCGGGCACGTACCCGTTGAGCGGGTCGTGCGCAGCAGTCTGATCGGTCACCAGGTCGGGCACGATCCCGCGGCGCACGAGCTCCGGCATCGCCTCGGCGGCGTTCGCGATCACACCGATGGAGACCGCTTCGCCCTTCTCCCGGGCGCGCGACACCCGGGCGAGAGCCGCGTCGAGCGAAGGCGCCTCCTCGTCCAGATAACGCTGCGCGAGCCGCCGTCGCAGGCGCGACGGATCGACCTCGAATCCGAGGAAGACGGCCCCGGCCATCGCGGCAGCGAGGGGCTGCGCTCCCCCCATCCCGCCCAGCCCGGCGCTCACCACCAGGCGCCCGCCGAGCGTCTCGCTCCCGAAATGGCGCCGCGCCGCCGCCACGAACGTCTCGTACGTTCCCTGCAAGATCCCCTGCGTCCCGATGTAGATCCACGACCCGGCCGTCATCTGCCCGAACATGATGAGGCCCTTGCGCTCCAGCTCCCGGAACTTCTCCCAGGTGGCCCAGCGCGGGACGAGGTTGGAGTTGGCGATCAGCACCCGGGGCGCGTCCTCGTGGGTCCGCAGCACGCCTACCGGCTTGCCGCTCTGCACGAGGAGCGTCTCGTCGCCTCCCAGCGTCCGCAGGGTGGAGCAGATGCGCTCGAACGACGGCCAGTCCCGCGCCGCCTTGCCGTTGCCGCCGTAGACGACGAGGTCGTCCGGGCGCTCGGCCACTTCGGGGTCGAGGTTGTTCTGCAGCATCCTGAGCGCCGCTTCCTGGATCCAGCCCTTGCAGGAAAGGGTGGTTCCTCGCGCGGCGCGGACGGCGTGCGGCATCGGTTGCCCTCCGGCGGCGGCGCACTTTACGCCTGTCGCGGCGCAGGTGCGCGGGTTACCCTCCCTCCATGGAAGACTTCCGCAAGAACCTCATCGAGGACGACGACGACCGCATCGCGGAGCTGTTGCGATCGACGAGGCGCGTCGCGGTGCTCGGAATCAAGACCGAGGCGCAGTCGGGGCAGCCGGCCTTCTACGTTCCGGCGACGCTGCAGCGAATGGGGGTCCAGATCGTCCCGGTCCCCGTGTACTATCCAGAGGTCACCACCATCCTCGGCGAGAAGGTCTACCGCAAGGTCGCCGAGGTCCCGGGCGAGATCGACATCGTGGACGTGTTCCGGCGCTCGCGAGACGTCGCGCCGCACCTTCCCGACCTGCTCGCCAAGCGCCCGCGCGCGGTCTGGCTGCAGAGCGGGATCCGCGACGACCAGACCGCCGAGGCGCTGGCCCGGGCAGGGGTGCTGGTCGTCCAGGATCGCTGCTTGATGGTCGAGTTCCGCGCGATCCGCTAGCGGCCGGACCGATCGCCGCCCGAGCCGGTCTGCGAGGGCGCTACCGGCGCGATCGAGGAAGGTTGTACCGGTGGATCCTTCCGAGCGGCGGCGACCGTGTCGTCCGCGGACGGCTGCGTCGGGGCCGCTACCGCCACGGGCGGCGTCGCGACGGCGCGCTGGGCGACCGCTCCCGCGCGATCGGCGTCGAAGAGGCAGAGGCCGAGAAGCTCCTTCTGCTCTCCGTTCCGCTTGCGCAGCCGCATCTTCGCCTGCTGCGACTCGGCGAAGGCGTCGGCGCTCTTCTGCGCCCGCGCGAGCCGGCTCCGGTAGTCCACCACGCCCAGCACCTGGTGCCAGAGCGAGTCGTAGAGCTTGTCGAAGTGGTCGCGCACCTCGGCATCGAGGAGCGAAGGCGAAGCCTCGGCGGGAGCGCCATCGACCGGCACCACGATTCCGTCGAGGGTGCCGAATCCGTTTGCCCCGCGATCGACGAGAGTCACGCCTTCCCTGACCACCAAGGGGTAGTCGTCGTCGAGGATCGAGAAGCGCAGCGTGGTCGGGTCGGCGAGGCGCACGGTGGCGATCCTCCCGCCGAACGGGAAGGTGAGCGCGTGGGTCTGCTCGGCGAAGAGCTCCTTCACCAGACGGTCGCGATCCTGCGCGGTGATCTCCGCGCGCAGGCCTCCTTCCCGCTTGGGAACATGCAGGGTCTCGAGCTCCTCACGGAGCTGATCGACGCTGACCACCACGTTGAGCGCCGCCGCATCGGAGTAGCCGGCATGGAAGACGCCGACCAGCTCGGGCTGCGAGGTACGGCAGTTGACCGCGAAGACCGGACTGCCGCTGTTTCCGGCGCTGAGGAGCGCGTCGACCACGAAGTCGCTGTGGCTCCAGCCGTGCTCGGTGTCTTCGGTATACGGATTGACCACCTTGCCGACGTTCACGGCGGCAAAGGCGCCGAGAGGGAAGCCGCGCACCTGCACGAGGTTGCCCGGGCGCAGCGCCGAGGAGCGGCCGACGCGGAAGGGCATCACCGGAAGGATCTTGCGGGCCTTCACGATGGCGATGTCGGCGGCGGAATCGGAGAGCGCGAGCTTGAGCGGCACGTGGCCGGGTTCGTAGTCGTCCTCTTCGTCGCGGACGATCTTGATCTGCTCGCGCACCTTCTTGCTGCCCGGAGGAACGCCGTCGACCTGGTGCTCGTCGTCGGTGACGTCCGGGCGGTTCGCGACGTGCTCGTTGGTGACGATGAGCGTCTCGCCGTCCTTCACCTGGTAGGCGAAGCCGGTTCCGTGCACGACCGAACGGATGTAGTTGCGGCGGAGCTTGCCGTCGCGTCCGTAGTAGACGCGCTCGTAGGTAGCGATGTTGCGGATGGAAAAGACGAACTGGTCCTTCACCGCGTCGAGGATCTCGCTCGCGCGAGCAGCGGGAACGCTGTCGGCGTAGTCGCCTTCGCACAGCGTGGGGACCGGCGCCGGAGCCGGCGCGGGGCGGGGAGCCTTGGCGGCGGGCCGGACCGGAGTTGTCGACTTGGCGACGGCCGGGGCAACGCCGACCGCTACCAGAAGGACTGCAAGCGAACCGATCATGCCCTTGCCTCCTTGGCTGGCCGAGCCTATCCCGGCAGCAAAAAAGAACGGCCGGGCGCTTCCACGCCTGCCTTGCCGCGCGAAGGGGCTGAGGTCTATGGTCCCGCGTCATGCCGGCCAAGATCCGCGTAGTAGCCGCGATGATCGAGCGGGACGGCAAGTACCTCATCACCCAGCGCCGCCCATCCGCAACCCTCCCCCTCCTGTGGGAATTCCCCGGCGGCAGGGTCGAAGAGGGAGAGACCGACGAGGCCGCCCTGGCCCGCGAGTTGAAAGAGGAGATGGGGATCGACGTCGATGTGCGCGATCGTGTCATGCATGTGCAGCATTCGTACCCGCACTACGACATCGACTTCTGCGTCTACGCTTGCACGCTCCTGGGCGGTGAGATCGAGAACATCCGCGTCCACGACCACCGTTGGGTAGCGCCGCGCGAGATGGACAAGTACGAGTTTCCAGCGGCCGATGAGAAGACCGTCGCGCAGCTGCTCGATCTCACCAATTAGCGATCCGGCGCCTGCTCAGCTCCTGGGCCTACGAACTAGGTTCCTCATGCCGCGGCTGGTCAGGTGGCGGACCGGCTGGCGGGACCTTAGGTTTGTGCAGGGGAGAGGTCCGCCCACCGGGAGGGGAGCACCGAAATGATCGGAAAGCCCAGTCCGCGCGGCAAGAAGCCCGACAAGCAGGGCCAGACAGGGCCGCGCTTCGGTTCGCCCCTGGCGTACGTCTTGCTGGTCCTCGTCGCCTTCCTGCTGCTGCGCACGTTGTTCCAGGACGCGGGCTTCCAGCGCGTTCCCTACAGCAGGCTGGTCGAACGGATCCGCAGCGACGGGTGTGCGAAAGTCATCCTCAGCCAGGACTGGGTGAAGTGCTACGCGAAGCCGGGCACCGACACGCCCGCGCGCAGCGAGCTGCCTTGGTTCGCGGTGCGCGTTCCCGGCGACACCACGCTCGTCCCGCTCCTCGAGCAGAAGCATCTCGAGTACGAGGCGGTGACCGAGAGCAGCACCATGGATTTGATCTGGATGCTCGCGGTGCCGGTGGGCCTCGGGCTCCTCTTCGTCAGCTGGCTCACGCGCCGGATGAGCGGCGGCATGCCGGGCGGTCCGCCCGGGGTTATGAGCTTCGGAAAGACCAAGGCGCGCATCTACATGGAGGCGCAGACCGGCGTCTCCTTCAAGGACGTCGCGGGCATCGACGAGGCGGTCGACGAGCTGAAGGAGATCGTCGAGTTCCTCAAGACGCCGAACAAGTTCCGCCGCCTCGGCGGCCGCATCCCCAAGGGCGTGCTCCTCGTCGGACCTCCCGGCACCGGCAAGACGCTGCTCGCCCGCGCCGTGGCAGGCGAAGCCGGCGTGCCCTTCTTCTCGCTCTCCGGCTCGGAGTTCGTGGAGATGTTCGTCGGCGTCGGCGCCGCGCGCGTCCGCGATCTCTTCCAGCAGGCCGCCGCCAAGGCGCCGGCCATCATCTTCATCGACGAGCTCGACGCGATCGGGAAGAGCCGCAATGCCGGCATGTTCGGCGGCCACGACGAGCGCGAGCAGACGCTCAACCAGATGCTCGCCGAGATGGACGGCTTCGACGCCCGCACCGCGCTCATCGTCATCGCCGCGACCAACCGTCCCGAGATCCTCGACCCGGCGCTGATGCGCCCCGGCCGTTTCGATCGGCAGGTACTGGTCGACCGGCCCGACAAGCGCGGCCGGGAGCAGATCCTGAGAATCCACGCGCGCGAGGTGAAGCTCGGCGCCGACGTGGATCTGCGCGAGGTGGCGGGGCGCACACCGGGATTCGCCGGCGCCGATCTCGCCAACGTGGTCAACGAGTCCGCGCTTCTCGCTGCCCGCAAGGACCGCGACAAGGTGGTGATGGCGGACTTCATGGAGGCGATCGAGCGCGTCGTCGCCGGCCTGGAGAAGAAGACCCGCCGCATGAACGAGAAGGAGAAGGAGATCGTCGCCTACCACGAGTCGGGGCACGCGGTGGTCTCCACGCTCTGCCGCTACTCGGAGCCGGTGACGAAGATCTCCATCATCCCGCGCGGCCTGGCCGCGCTCGGCTACACGCTCCAGCTTCCCCTCGAGGACCGCTACCTCATGTCGCGCGAAGAGCTGCTCGACAAGATGGCCGGGCTCATGGGCGGGCGCGCCGCCGAGGAGATCATGGTGGGCAGCATCTCGACCGGCGCCTCGAACGATCTCAAGCAGGCGACGGAGATCGCACGCCTGATGGTGGTCGAGTACGGCATGTCCGAGGCGATCGGCCCCGTCAATCTCGCCGAGCGGCGCTCGACGTTCCTGAACGGCGAGAAGGGATTCGGCGGCTTCGGCGACAAGAACTACAGCGAGCAGATGCAGCGGCGCATCGACGACGAAGTGTCGCGTCTCTTGGAAGAAGCGATGACCCGGGCCCGCGACCTGGTCTCCCGGAATCGCGAGGCGCTCGGCAAGGTCGCCGCGCGGCTCCTGGCCATCGAGGTCATCGAGGGCGACGAGCTTCGCCGGATCCTGGTCGAGGCGGGCGCGCCCGTGCCGGAGAAGCGCGGTCCCGCTGCCGCCGAGGATGATCGGCGCGGCGAGGTGATCGCGCCGGTTCCGCCGCAAGATCAGGCTGCCGGAGCATAGTGCCGGTTGGCCGAAGGCCGGGCGCCGTCCCTCGCGGGGCGAGCAGGGCGGCGCTCGAAGCCTGCAGCAAGCGTGGGGAAGGGGTAGGGTTTCGGGGGTAGGCGGGTCGGGGGAGACTGATGTCCACGCTGAAGATTGGCCGATCGCACAAGGCCAGGAAAGCGCTCTTCGCCCGGGGGATCCGGCGTGGCTTCCTCTCGGTGGAGGAGATCGACGAGGCGTTGCCTCCGGGCAGCCTGACCGATGCCGAGCGGTGGCTTCTCTACTACTCGCTCAAGGCTTCGCGGGTGGAAATCCGCGACGGCGAGGGACATGCCATCGAGGTCGAAGAACGATCGCCGGACTCCGGAAGATCCCTGAACGAGGAAGTCGGCGACGAGATCGGGTTCGAGGCAGAGGCCGATACCCAGCACTGATCCGTACGGATCGGCCCGCAGGACAATTCTTTTAAATCTCGGCTGCGCAGCCCGCGTCCAAGCTGTAAAAACGGGTACTCGATTTCCCGAAATGCAGGGCGGGCATAGCTGTTCTCTGGCAACGACCGCCCGCTTGGAGGCTCGTAGCCATGTCTCGCTTTCGTTTCACCGGTTTGATCGTGTACTTCGCCGCCGTCGCGGCGCTCGCGCCCGTCGTTCTCACGGGATGCGATCACCCAAGCCAGTTCGCCGCCGACGCGCATGCGGATACCCTTCCCGCGGCGCAGCCGGCTCCGGCGCAGCTTTCCGCCGATCGGCAGTTCTCCACCCTGCCGTCGCTCGCCCCGATCGTGAAACAGCTCCGTCCTACCGTCGTCAACGTCGCCTCCCGCTTCAAGCCCAGGCGCATCGCCCGCAACCAGCGGCCGCCGCAGGGCCGGCAGCAGCGCCCGAACCCGTTCGACAACCCGGGAGACGACGACGACAACGGACAGGGACAGGAAGATCCGATGGAGCGGTTCTTCCGCTTCTTCGGCGGCGGCCCCCAGGGCCAGGGTCCCGACCAGCAGGAGCGCCACGGCCTCGGGTCGGGTTTCCTCATCGGCGACGGCTACGTCCTGACCAACAACCACGTGGTCGAGATCCAGGATCCGGGCTCGAACAAGTTCCGCCCGATGGACGACATCAAGGTCTCGACGGACGAGACGGCGCCGGGCGGATCGCGCGAGTTCACCGCCAAGGTCGTCGGGAACGATCCCAAGTCGGACGTCGCGCTGCTCAAGATCGAAGGTGAGCACGTCGCCGAGCTGCCCCACGCGACGCTCGGGGACAGCGACGCGCTGCAGGTCGGCGATTACGTGATCGCCATCGGCGAGCCGTTCGGCCTGCAGGCCACGGTCACCGCCGGGATCATCAGCGCGAAGGAGCGCGCGCTCGGGCCGGGCTCCGTCTACAGCGACTACCTGCAGACCGACGCCTCGATCAACCCCGGCAACTCCGGGGGACCGCTCTTCAACCTGCGCGGAGAGGTGATCGGCATCAACAGCGCCATCATCAGCGGCGCGAACACCATCGGGTTCGCCATCCCCATCGCGGTGGTGAAGCAGATCCTGCCGCAGCTACGCCAGAAGGGCCGGGTCGTGCGCGGCTTCATGGGGGTGCAGCCGCAGGCGATCACCGCGGACATGGTCGATCAGCTCGGCCTGAAATCGACGAGGGGCGCGCTCATCGCGGAGGTGGTGCCGAAAGGCCCGGCGTCGGAATCCGGATTGAAGCCGGGCGACGTCGTCGTCGGGCTCAACGGCAAGCCGGTGAACGACCCCAACCAGTTCCAGCGCGACGTCGGAAGCGTCCAGCCTGGCCAGGTCGCGAAGGTCGACGTCATGCGGGATGGCAAGACGCGCACTTTCGAAGTGAAGCTCAAGGAGCGGCCCGAGGACAACGATCTCAACGAGCGCAGCCCTGCCCCGGGCAACGCGGAATCGGCGCCGGGCGACCCGCTCGGCCTGCGCGTGCAGAACCTCACGCCGGATCTTGCGCAAAGGGCGCGCGTCGAGGAGGGAACCAAGGGCGTCGTGGTCACGGACGTGGCTCCGGATTCCCCGGCGGCGACGGCCGAGCTCGAGCCGGGCGACGTGATCGTGGAGGTCAACCGCCAGGAGGTCGGCTCCGTCGACCAGTACAAGAAGGCGATCGGCCGGTCGAAGAAAGGCGGAACCATCCTCTTGCGGGTGAAGAGAGGACCGTCCTCGAGCTACGTGCCCGTGAAGCTGAAGTCCTAGAAGTCCTAGGCGACGGCCTTGCGCGTCGGCCGCGGTCCGACCTGCGGGATCATCCCCGGAGGTCGCAAACCCGGCCGGCGCTGCTCGCGCGGAGGCTTGCTGCCCGGAGTCCGACCCTCCCGCTCCGACGGCGAGGAGGGGATGGGCGCCCAGGGAACCGCTCCGTTGTGTACGGGCGCCTGCGGAGACGATGCGGAGGTCGTGACGCGTTCCGGCGAAGTGGACTGCGCGAGGATTGTCGCCTGCAAGACGGCCAGTGCCATCGCCAGGGCCAGAAGGCCCGAAGTCAACGCGCTTCCTACCTTCCGGCCGTGCATCCTGCTTCCTCCGGGAGCAAGCCTTCGCCCCCTTCAACTCAAGGTAAGACGTCGCGGTCCGAGTTGCGAGCCGATACCCCCGGATCGCCCTTTCCTTGACGCCCTCGTCCTACGCACCTACCGTGCCCCCGTTTCCCATGTCCAGCCGCGAGCACCAATCCAGGCCGGCCGCTGCACGGCGTGAGCCCGGTTTTCCGACCCGGTTCGACAAGGCATTTCCCGTATACCTGGAAGGCGAGCGGGGGGTTGCCGCCGGAATCGGCCGCAACATCACGCAATCCGGGATGTTCGTGGAGACGCGCGAGCCGTTCCCGCTCGGGTCCCGCGTGCGGGTGACCTTCACCTCCCCCGGACGAGGGCCGGAGATGGTCCTCGAAGGCGAGGTCCGCTACCAGTGCTTCATCAATTACGCCCGGGCGGACCTGGCGCGGGCCGGCATGCGCGCGATCGGGCTGCGCTTCGTGACTCCGCGGTCGTCGGAGTCGACGCGCAACGGTCCAGTTCACTAGTCCTTCGCGTAGAGCGACCACAGACCCTCGTGTGCGATCCTCCGGAAACGAGGACCGGTTCCGGCGCGCGCGAACGGATCGATCGCTCCGCGGACCAGTACGTAGTCGTAGTAGTTGCCGTCGACGATCGGGTCGAATTGCCACGGCTCCCATTCCCAGTGCACCGGATGACGGGGAGGCTCCGTCTCCGGCCGGTAGCGCAGTGGAGATTGCGGCAACTCGGCGAAGGAGAACGCGGCGATGCCGCCGCCCCGCGCCCGGTAGTAGCTCCCGAAATGAAGGTAGGGGACGAACTTCGCCGTCCGTGAACCCCGCTCGTAGACGAGCGTGAGCAGGCGGCGGCCAGGCTGTGCGCGGGAGAGCACGCGATCGAAGCCGTCCGCCTCGCGCGAGAACTCGCGGGCCTGCCGCGCCGCGACCCCGGCGGAGGCGACTCCCACGGCGAAAACAACGAGGAGCGGTAGCGCGCCTCGCAGCCCGCGTCGCGGCCGCAAGAGGAGCGGTACGAGGAGCGCCGCGGCGATCGCGTAGCGCTCGTTCAATTGCCACAGCCATCCGATGGAGATCGGGAACCAGAAGTAGAGCGCCACCGCGAGTGCGGTCCAGAGAAGGGCGAGGGCGAAGCGCCGGCCCGGGACCCGGACGGCGGCTTCCCGGGGCATGGCGAGCGCGACGGCCGCGGCGACGAGCGCGAGCGAGATCCACTGGTCCTCGTCTCCCGGCCAGATGTCGAGGAGCGCTTCGGGGAGCTTCTTGATGGCATCCGCCGCAGGCTCGAACCAGATCGCCACGGGCTGGTTCCAACCGACCCTGTCGGGATGCACGACGGGGCTGGTGAGCAGGAACGCGATTCCCAGCCCCAGCGTCGGAAGGGTCCAGACGAATCGCCGGGCGAGGTCCGCCCGCCGGCGGGGTCCCAGGATGACCTGCGCGAGCGCCGCCGCCGGAGCGAAGAGCAGGAAAGCAGAGAGGTGCAGGTAGAAGAGCGCCACCGACAAGGCGGCGAGGAGGACCGTTCGCGCGGGACGCGGCGCTTCCGCCTCGCGCACCGAGACGGCCAGCGCCCAGAGGAGGAGGGGAAGCGCCGCGACGTAGTTGAAGAACCCGATGAGGAGCGACTGCGACCAGAAGAGCGGGACGGCGAAGAGCGCGAGCCTCTGGTCCGCCCCGAGCGCGCGCAGTAGCGATCGCAGCGCGTAGGGGAAGGCGATCGCCGACAGGGAGAGCAGCACGAGGTTGGCGCGCTCGGCAGTCTCGAAGGGGAAGGCGAGCAGCGCGCCGGCGAGGTAGTAGAGCAGGTACTGCGACCTTCCGAGCGCAAGCGTGAAGTACTCGCGCGACTTCCAGGCCGGATCGTCGAAGTGGCGAAGCGTGGCGATCGCAGCCGCGTGCTGGGGCAAGTCGGTGAACGGCAGATAGGGCGCCGACCAGAGCGCCACGACGTTGGTCGCTGTCGCGATGGCGAGCAGCAGGTTCCAGATCGGGTGTCGCGGGTCGGTCGTGTGCACGCGCGCCGGATCTGCTGTGGATGTGGGAGCGCCGGCGAGCACGGAGGGGGCGGATGATACCTTCCGCTTCGAGGAGGCGGGGATGGAACGCGCTTCGTACGATCTCGTGGTCCTCGGAAGCGGGCCGGCGGGGGAGAAGGGCGCCGCGCAGGCGGCGTATTTCGGCAAGAAGGTGGCGTTGATCGAGCCTCTCGCGCCGCTGGTCGGCGGCGCCTGCACGAACACCGGAACACTCCCCTCGAAGACGATGCGGGAGAGCGCGCTCGCCCTGACCGGCATGATGTCCCGCGGACTCGAGGCGGCGGTGCTGGCGATGCCCAGGCCGTACTCGGGGGCGACGCTGCTCTATCGCGAGCACATCGTGGTCGAATCGGAGCGGCGGCGCATTCGCAAGAATCTCGAGCGGGAGGGGATCGACGTCTACTCGGGCGTCGGCTCGTTCGTGGATGCGCACACCGTGCGGGTCGCGCCTCGCGACGGAAGCGAGCCGAGCGTCCTGCGCGGCGAATTCGTCCTCGTGGCCACGGGGTCTCATCCCTACCGGCCGCCCTTCATCCCCTTCGAGGCAAAGGAGATCTACGACTCCGACGAGATCCTCGCCATCGAGACCATCCCCGAGACGATGATCGTGCTCGGTTCGGGAGTCATCGCCAGCGAGTACGCCTGCATCTTCGCGGCGCTCGGCGTGAAGGTCACGATGATGGACGGCCGCGCGCGCCTCCTCGAGTTCCTCGATCAGGAGATGGGCGATCGGTTCGCCGCCGAGCTCTTGCGGCTGGGCCTCGTCTTGCGCCTCGGCGACGCACCGGCGTCGTGCGCTCTGGACGAAAAGACCCGGATCTGCACGGTCGGCACGAAATCGGGTCGGACGGAGACGGCGCAGGCGGTGGTGGCGAGCTCGGGACGGAGCGGCAACGTCGAGGACTTGAACCTGGCCGCCATCGGAATCGTCCCCGACAAACGCGGCAACATCGCCGTCGACGAGGTCTTCCGCACCGCCGTCCCCAACGTGCTCGCCGCAGGGGACGTGATCGGGTTTCCCGGCCTCGCCTCGACGAGCATGGAGCAGGGCCGCCTCGCCGTCTGTCACGCCTTCGGATTCGGCCACCAGCAGCGGATCGCGCCGATCTTCCCCTACGGCATCTACACCATCCCGGAGCTCAGCTACGTCGGCGCCTCCGAGGAGGAGCTGCGCAAGCGGGGGACCGACTACGTCGTCGGCCAGGCGTTCATGCGCGACAATGGGCGGGGGCTGATCCTCGGCGCGGAGAGCGGGGTTTTGAAGATTTTGGTGGCACCGGACAGGAAAATCCTCGGCGTGCATATCCTGGGCCCGAGCGCCACCGAGCTCATCCATGTCGGGGCCATGGCGATGATGCAGGGTGCGACGATCGACCTGTTCGTGGACGCGGTGTTCAACTATCCAACGCTTTCCGAACTCTATAAATACGCGGCCTACGACGCTCTGGGTGCGCTACAGCGGCGCTCCGTCTCCTGGTAGGCGAGGAAGCGGACATGACGTGAATATCCGGGGCGTCCCCGTGTCTGCGGTTCGCGGGGCGCAGCGTATCCGCCTCGGATGCTCGCATTGGGCGACGCACCCGTCAGGTTCCCCCCGATGCGCTGCGCCCTCCTTCCCGCCACCTGGGTCAGCGGCCGTACCAGAAGACGGAGAGTCCGACCTCTTCTGCAAGCGGTGCCTTGCGCCATCGAGCCGCGAGGGAAACCCCGCCGAAGTGCACCCGGCCTTCAACGCCCAGATCGTAGGTGGCCCTGGGCGAGGCGAGCGGTAGATAGCGCCAGGTGGCGGTTCCGAGCAGCGCGGCGCGCTCGCCGCCGAGAAGTCGGAGCAGCACCCCGGGGCCGACTCCTGGCCTGAACCCGCTACCGGAAAGGCCGTGCAGGTCCGGAGCGCCGAGCACGTCGGCATCGGCAGTCAGCGCCGCGGAAAAAGTCCCGTTCGCAGAGACGAATCCAGGGCCTCCCCCCACGGTGAAGAGGCCCGCGATGCAGCCGTTGCAGCCGGAGTCGACCACCCGGGTCGCGCCGAGACGCATCTTCCACGAGACGCGCCGCTCGAAGCGGTCGATCGGGTTCAGGCTGGTCACCTCGACCACCGACGCATCCTCGAGATGGAGCGGGCGATGGCGATCCGCGACCGTCAACCGCGCCTTGAAGAACTCGATCTGCGTGCGCGGCGAGAAGCCAGCGGGCGGATCGGCGAGATCGTGGAGCGCGAGCCGTCCTTCGAGGACCGCCAAGGCGCCGTCTTCGCGCGAAGCCCCGCCGCCGATGCCGAGCCGGAGAGATCCGTGGCCTTGCTCGGGGCCGCCGAGCGACGGAGGAGCGATGGCGAGCGGGGCGCTGGGAACGCGAATCGCGCTGCGCCTCTCGAGCAGCTTCTGCCGGAGCGCGTCGGCTGCCGCATCCGCGTTGACCACGATGTCGCGCCCGTGGCGCACGTCGACGAGGTCGAGGGCGGCGTCAAGCACCCGCACGCGCGCGTCCAGAGCGATCCCGTCGAGGCCCGGCGAGTCACCCGTGTCGGCGAGACTCTCGACTGCGTCCAGCTCCGATCCCGACAGGTCCTTGGTGCGCGCCGCAAGCTGGGTCCGCGCCGAAGGCCGGTAGCGCACCGTCCGCACCAAGCGCGGATTGCGGAAGAGCGCCTTCACGCTGTCGGCGGGCAGGGTCATCGGGCCCACGTGCGAGAGCAGATCCGCCTCCGGATCCGCCGCCTCGAGAGCGCCGAGGATTTGGTACGAGCAGTTCTCCGTCGCGTAGTAGTAGTCGAACCAGGTCTGCCCGAGCTCCCACAGATGGGCGACGAGGAGCGCGAGCTTCCGTCCGTCGAGCGCGAGCTCGTACTCCCAGAGATCGCGCGACTCGAAATCGGCGTACTCGCGGACCTTGTAGAAGTAGGGGCGGGCGCTGAACTCGCCGCGGAAGAATCCGAAGAGTCCCTCGAACGCGTAGAGGATCGCGTTCGAGGTGTCGGTCACCGCGGCGAAGTCGACGGCCTGGTCGATGAGGTCGAGGCGTTCTCCGCCGGCGGTGACTTCTTCTTTGTTGAGGCGCAGGAAGGTGTGCCCGAAGGCAGAAGACGGGTTGTTCAGATAGTAGGAAGAGAAGACGAGCGTCGCCGACCGCGCGCTCACCTTCTTCCAGAACGCCTCGAATCGAGGGCACGAGCGCGGAGGGAGCCGGGCGAGATCGATCGGAATCGCCGCGACGAGCCAGGCGAACCGCGCCGGGAACCGGCACATCGGATGCTCGAGCGAGGGATCGGCCAGCGTCGCGCCCTCGGGAGCCGCCTCCCCGGGAGCGAAGAACCCAGCTACCGTTGCTTCCATCTCGGCGGCTGGATCGACCTTTCCTCGAGGCGAGAGGAACAGGGCCGGGCCGTCCGCCTCGCTCTCCCATCCGCCGAGAAGCCCTTTGCGCCAGTGTCCGAGGCGCAGCCACGCACGCTCCGCGGCAAGCGGTCGCGACCGGATCGCCGCGAGCAACTCGGGCAGGTACGAAGGATCGGGCTTCGCGTCCTCACCTGCGAAGGCAGGGCCGGCGGCGGCAAGCGCCAAGGCGAGGAGGGCGGCGCGGGCCGGCTGCATGCGAGAAGGCCGGGAAGGAGCCTCTGGCTCCCTCCCGCCTGACCGTCACTCTAGCCGATGTTGCGGCACGCGAGGGAGCTGTCGCCGCGCAATTCCTTGATCACGTTCTGGGAGACTTCCGTCGCCGGCGCCTTCTCGCCGGGGAACAGCTGCGTGAAGCGCTTCTGCAGCACGGCGCCCACGGCCTTGGCGTCCTTGCAACCGGCCACCGAGGTGAGTGTGGTGATGGTTTCGCCGCTTCCGCGCGCCGCATCCTTCGCCAGCGCCTCGCGATTCCCTTCGATGAAGGTCTTCGCCGCGGAGCTGGAGAAGCCCGCCTCTCCGCAGTTCGAGGTGCCGGAGGTGATTCCGAACGTCTGCGATCCCACCGTACCGTTGGTGGTCGAGGCGAGGACCTGGATCATGCCCTTCTGGTCGCCGAAGATCATCGAACCGAGGCCGCATCCGGCCGCGCCGTAGGTCGACTGTCCATGCGCAGCTGGATTCTGCGCGCGCGCCATGGTGGCGCCCAGCATCACGGCAAGGAACAACCCGAAACGTGCTCCGCGCATTCGTCCCTCCTTGAGTGACATCCCCATCCCGAAACGGCGGCGACAAGCTACACCAAGCCATCCAAGCCGTGTAGTTCGCAGCCATCGACCTCCGGCGCGGGTTGCGCTAGCCTCCGCGGGCGATGCGGATCCTCGTCGCGGTCGACGGATCGGACCCTTCGCGGCGCGCGGCTACCCGCGCCGCCGATCTCGCGCGGCGCCTCGGCGAATCGCTCACCGTCGTGCACGTCCTGCCGCCGCCGCCGATCTTCTCCGAGCCCGCCGTGCTTCCCGACGTCGCCGAGCTGGAGAGGCGCGTCTACGAGCGCGGCAAGGCAGTGCTCGACGAAATAGCGGACTCGCTCCGCCACGACGGGCTCGAAGTGCAAGCGCAGCTCCTCGCGGGTCCCGCGGCGGAGGTGCTGGCGGAAGCCGCGCAGTCGTCCGAAGTCGATTTCGTCGTGGTCGGAAGCCGGGGCCGGACCCTCGTCGGCAGCATGCTTCTCGGCGGCACCTCGCACCGCCTGATCCACATCTGCAAGAAGCCGGTGCTCGTCGTGCATTGAGCCGCGGGCCGCGCGCGCTGTAACGCTTTCGCGCGCCGGAACACTCGTCTCGCAAACCCCAAAGCGCCGAAGGCCGATGCGCCTTCCCGCGCAGGAGGACCCCTTGCCATGAGACGAGCCCTCGTGTTCGCAGCTCTCCTCGCCGCCTTCGCCGCACGCGCGGAAAGCGGTCGCACCCTCTTCATCCAGAGCGCGGTCGAAAATCCCGACGACACCGCTACCTTCCCGCTCTATCGCGGAACGAGCAACGGACAGACGGTCTGGTACGTGATCTTCAATTCCTCCGATGGCGCGGACGCGGACACGCTGGGCGTCAGCCGGGTCGACAAGCTCGCCAACGCGCGCGGATCCCAGGCCGTACAGAAGGTATCGATGGTGAACGGCGCCATCGTCTTCCCGGGAACCGTGGATTTCTCGCCCCAGCGCAACGTCGCGCCGGGCCCGCAGGGATTTCCGCCCGCGGCTGCCGGCCCGGGCTCGGTGGCGGACCAGTTCTACAGCCCGATCATCCAGTTGCCGGACGGTACCATCCGCAACGCGCCGCACGTCGCCAACGCCAGCGGGCTGCACGACAAAGTCGTCACCATCGATTTCGCGGGCGGCACGGTAACGCTCCGCGAGACGCACGGATTCGCCGGTGGCAAGGCGGTGCGGTACGTCTCGACCGATGCGTCGCTCGACGTTGCCGCGGCCCTCGAAGGGAGCACGTTCGTCCCCCGGCTCAACCAGGCGCCTTCGCTCGACGACGACAGCACCCACTCCTCGCGCGCGAGCCTCGCGGCCTTCGTCAACGGACAGACCGGCCAGGCGAACCCCCAGCGGCAGGGTCTCAACTCGGCGCTCCTCGATGGGCTCGATCCCCTGAACGTATTGCGGTGGGACCCGTCGCAGGGCCGCTTCAGCCCGCTCTGGGACGTCCACCTCGCGGCCTGGACTCCGGCGGCGGTCGCCGCGAAGAGGAACCTGCGCCAGACCGACTACGGCGACATCCAGGGGCTCGTCAGCCACGGGATGATCACGGGTCCCGGCGGCGTGCCCTTCGCCGCGTCGAACTTCATCGTCAACTGCCCGATCGTCAGCTCGGAGTAGGGAGAGCCTGAATCGGGGCAGAGCCTGGATCTTGGGGGTCCAGTCGCCAGTCGAGCGAGCTGGCCCCCCTGGGAGAGGCGCCGGAGGCGCCGGATCGGAGAGCGTCACATCGGAGCTACAGCCACCACGAAGCCACCGTGGCCGTTTCTATTGTGAGAATCCTTCGAGCTGGTAGTGGGCCTCGATGCGCTTCAGCGCGAGAACCATCGCCGCCGTGCGCATGTCGACTTCCTTGCCGATGCAGTAACGGACCGAATTGTGCGTGGCGGTCCGGCGCGGCGTATTGCGGGCGATGTCCCGGATGATGCGGTAGTTGCTCTTGATCGCCTGCTCGAGGCGCCCGTTCACCTCGGTCTCGCTCCAGTGCTCCATGCGCTTGTTCTGGATCCACTCGTAGTACGAGACCGTGACGCCGCCGGCGTTGCCGATGATGTCCGGGATGAGCTCGATCCCGCGCTTCGCCAGCACCCGGTCTCCTTCAGGAGTGGTCGGGCCATTGGCGCCTTCGGCGACGAGCTTCACCTTGAGACGCTCCGCGACCGGACCGGTGATCTCGCCACCGAGCGCGGCGGGAATGAGGATGTCCGCCTCGACGTCCCACAGATCGGTCTTGGAAATCTGCTGCGCCTTGGAATAGCCGGCTACGGTGCGACGCAGGTTCGACGGGTTCTCGTAGACGTACGAGATGAGATCGGTCACGTCGATGCCGTTCGGGTTGTAGATGGTGCCGCCCGCGTCGTTGACCGCGAGCAGCCGCGCTCCGAGTCCCTTGAGGATCTCCGCCGCGTTCGATCCGACGTTCCCGAACCCTTGCAGCACGAACGACGCCCCCGCGGGGACCGATCCGCGGTCCGCGAACCACTCCTGGATGGTGTAGGCGAGTCCTTGTCCGGTCGCGCGCACGCGGCCTTCCGAACCGCCGATGCGGGTGTCCTTGCCGGTGACGATGCCGCGCAGGCGGTGCCGCTCGCGCTCGCCGTCCGTGTACTGGCGCAAGAGGAGGCCCATCACGTTGGCATCGGTGCCGACGTCCGGCGCGGGGATGTCGAGGTCGGGACCGACGAGGGATTTCAGCCGGTACATGTAGCGGAGCGTGAGCGCCTCGAACTCCTCGCTGGAGAGCGATTTCGGGTCGACCTTGATGCCGCCCTTGCCGCCTCCGAACGGGACGTCGGAGATGGCTGTCTTCCAGGTCATCTCGGCGGCGAGCACCTTGAACAGGTCGAGCGAGACGTCCTGGTGGAAGCGGATGCCGCCCTTGTAGGGGCCGCGGGCCTGGTTGTGCTGGACCCGGTAGGCCTTGAAGCGCTCGGGGCGGCCGGGGAGCACCTTGTAAAGGCCCTTGTCCTTGAGGCGCACGACGCCGTCGCGCATGAAGACGTTGGCATTGATGAGCGCGCGGCGCTTGAAGACGAAGCTGCCGTCGAGGAGCGGCTCGAGGCCGTCGGGCAGGAGCTCGCTGTCCTTGAGGTCCTTGTACTTCTCCTGCTCCTCCTTCGGCAGCGGCAACAGCCGCGTGTGCAGCTTCACCGTGACGTAGAAGATGTGCTCGTAGTCGGGCTCCTCGAGCTCCATCCGCACCCGCCGGTCGAGCCCGATGAGATCCGCGGCGCGATGGAAGACCTCCATCGCCTCGGTGTAGACGGTGGGACGCTTGTGCTCGTGGGTTGTCGCTCGCGTGGCCAATCCGCCTCCAAGGCGTTCGCGGGGGGCATGCTCTTAGGTCTGAACCCCGCGCCTTGTCAACGGTTCTCCCCGAGCGAACGCACGTAGCGGGCGAGCAGCTGGATCTGCTCGTCCGACAGCTTGTTGCCGTAGGCCGGCATCAGGACCTTCCTCTTCTTGTCCTTCACTCCCTTCGTGATGCCGCTCCTCATCTCGCGGTCCGTGGTCTCCTTCTGGAAGTCCGCGCTGGTGAAATCAGGTGCCTTCAGCTCGCGGCCTTTTTCCGTGTCGCCCTTTCCGTCCTCGCCGTGGCACTTGATGCACTTCGCCGTGGCGAAAAGCTTCTTCCCGTCCGATTGAGGAGCCACGGGCGCCGGGGCAGGTTGCGGCAACTGAGCGAGGATGACGGCAAGCGCGAGTCCGATCACGGGTTCTCCTCCATCAGTCCAGGTAATGGCGGAGCGCCCGTTGGGCCGCGTCCCGTACGGCCGCGCGGACGTCGGGCGGAGCGACCGCCTCCGCCTCTCCCGCGAAGGAGAGGACGAGCGCCACGATGTACGACTCCCCGGCGCTCTCGATCGATGCTTCGGCTCCTCCGCCTTCGATCCGGCGGGCCTTTTCCCCGTGACGCGCCAGCGCCCAGGCTTCGACCGCCGGCGAGAAGCGGACGGTCACGGCGCGTTCGGCGCCGGTGGGGAAAAAGAGCGTGTCGCGCTCGAAAAGCCCGGGATCGAGCGGGCCCATGTCGGGGAAGGCAACGCCTGTCTCGCGAGCGCTCCGGATGCGGTCGGCGCGGAAGGTGCGGGCCGCATCCTTGCCGACGTCATGGGCGTAGACGTACCAGCGGCCCGCGTGGTCGAGGACCGCGCGGGGGCGGATGATCCGCTCGCTGGTCTGACCGCGTCCGTCCTTGTCGTACTCGAGCGCGATCTCGCGGCGCGTCTCGGCGGCGCGCCGGATGGTAGCGAGAAGCTCCTCCGTGCCGCGGGGCACGGGGGCCGCCGCCGCCACGCGATGGGCGAGCGTCGAGTAGAGCTCGCGGGCGCGGGGCGGGAGCTTTGCGGCGATCTTCTCCACGCCGAACTTCACCGCCGGATCGGCGGGTGCCGTTTCCTGCGCCGCGGTGGCGAGCGCAAGCGCCTCGAGGGCGGTGAGTTGCGGCGGCTGCGAGAAGGACTGATCGAGGAAGACCGCCACGCGGCCCCTCTCGTCCACGCTGATGTCGATGTAATCGTCGGGCGAGAAGGGTGGCCGACCGACCAGCGCGAGCAATTCGATGTCCGCGCGAAGCTCGTCGGTGCCGAGGCCCAGCTCGCGAGCGAGCTGCTCGACGGTGATCCCCGGACGCCTCCGGGCCGCCGGTACGATGAGCAGGAGGCGCCGGAGCCGTTCGCGCTTGTCCGCCTGTCGCGGCGCCTCGCCGGAAGTTCGCGCCGGCGGCGGCGACGGCTCGAGCGCGCGGACCTCGGGAGCTCGGGAATGGCGATCGCGGATCGCTTCCAGCGCGACGCGGGCGCGTGTCTTCGCCGCGTCGGGCGTGGCGACGAAGACTCGGTCGCCGAGGCCGAGCACCTGCGAAAGGAGCCCGTCCATGTTGGTGACGGTGAGCTGTGCCTGTGCGTCGGGAGCCGCGTCGAAGGCGCGCTCCGCGAGCAGCTCGCTCCCGGGCGCGAAGCGGAGCGTCACTTTCGATGGATCCGAGACGCGCCACAGCCAGGGACGCAGGCCCGCCACCTCGCCCGCGTCGAATCCCTCGGGAATGGTGAAGTCGGCCTGGGCGGGCTTCTGCTCGTTGATCTCGAGCGCCTCGATGCGGTCGAGCGCGAATACGCGCTGATCGGTGCGCAGATGGCAGTACCCGACGAGCTTCCACGCCCCGTGCCGGAAGGCGAGCCCGTACGGATCGACGTCCCGCTCGGTGACCTCGCGGGTCGCCTGGGCCCGGTAGCGGAGATGCACGCGCTTGCGGCGCGCCACCGCGTCCGCCAGCGCGGTCAGCTTGGCCGAGCGACCCGGATCGCCGGGCCGGACGACCAGGAGCCCGCGAGCCGCGGCCTCGCCTCCGGACGCCGATCGCTGCCCTGCGACCGAGAGCTTGCGCAGCGCATGCGCCAGATCGTGCGCGAAGGGGAAGTCCCCCGCCGCCAGCGCCGCGCTGGCCGCGGCATAGAGCGCGGCCGCTTCCTCGGGCTCGAATCCCGGAGCGGGCAGGAAGTAGGCGCTCCGATCGATGCGATATCCGCCGATGTCGCGGCCGTCCTCGTACTTCGGAGGCACGAATTCGATGGGCACCCCCAGCTGAAGCAGCTCTGCCTTGTCGCGCTCGAGCTTGCGCTCCGCCGCCTCGCGCGGGCCGCCGTAATCGTCGGGAAACGATTCGCGCAGCTCGGCGAAGGGGATCGGCTCGCTCGCGCCGAGGAGGAGCGCGACGAGATCGAGCAGCCGCTCGGTGCGATCCAAGATGGTCCTTGGTTATAGCCGCGCGGACGGGCGGTCAATCTCGGAAAGGAGCCCCTCGATCGCGCTCCACACTTCGTCCGGCTTCTCCAGGAAGGCGAGATGCCCCGCGCCTTCGATCACGGCGTGGGCCGCTCCGGGGATGCCGCGCGCGAGCGCATCCGTCTCGGCCGCCGGGATCACCTGGTCGTCCTTGCCGGCGACCACCACGGCGGGAACGCGCCAGCGCGGAAGATCGGGCGACGAATCCGGACGGAGCGCCATCCCGCGGAGCGCGTCCGCCACGCCTTGCGCCGTGGCGGTCCTCGCGAAGCTCGTGGCGAGATCGAGAAAGATGTGCGGCGAAGAGGGCGACAGGAGCTTGGGAAGGAGCGTCGCGGTGACGGCGTCGGGCCCCTTGTCGAGCGCGGCGCGGGCCTGCTCCTCGCGGCGATTCTTCGCCTCCTCGGAGTCAGCGCTGGCCTTCGTGCAGAGGAGTGCGGCGCCCTCGAGGCGCGAAGGAAAGAGGCGATGGAAGGCGAGGGTTGCGTAGCCGCCCATCGAGCAGCCGGCGAGGGCGGCCGATTTCGCTCCCAGCGCGTCGAGGGCGGCCGCTGCGAGTCGCGCCAGATCGTCCATCGTGCAGGGCCGGCCTGCCGCCATGCTCTGCCCGAAACCGGGAGCATCGAGGGCCGCGCCCCGTAGTCCGGCCGCGGCGCAGCGGCCGAGGTAGTCCGTCCAGCACGAGCCGTCTAGCGGGAAGGGATGCAGGAAGAGCACCGTCCTCGCGCCCGCGGGTCCTTCGGCGCGGAGGAATGCTTCCCGACCTTCGAACCGCAGCCGGAGTTCCATGCGGAGCTCAGTTCCCGACCACCTTGATCGCGCCCCGGTACATGTCCATCGGGCAGGCGAACGCGAGCTCGCCGCTCTTCGGCACCTTCACCTTCACGTCCACCGCCTGGTTGAGCGGGAGCATGTGGCGCACCGGATCGCCCTGTACCTCAACAGCGTCTGCGCAGGTGGGATCGGCCTTGCGCGTGAAGCGCAGCACCAGCGGTTGGGAAGGCGCCGCATCCACGTGATCGGGCTCGAACCCCTTTTCGGTCACGGTGATGGGGACGACCTTGGAGGCAGAACCGGTCGAGCCAGCCTGGGCAGCGGGTGGGGAATTTCCCGACTTCTGGCACGCCGCGCAAAGAAGGACGGTCAGGGAGATCCAACGGAACGTCATGTCCGTACTTGTCACAAAAGGTCGTCCTCGGCGCAAGCGAACTTCGTGACGGGGCCGTGGCGACGGGCAGGGATGATTTCCGCGAACCCGGCCTTTGCGCTGAGAATCGAATGTCACGGGGGATCGATGAGCCAGGCACGCTCGCAGATCCAGCAGCGCGCCGGGTCCGCGCTCCGGGAGGGCTACGGGCCGGCCGTGCGCCGGTTCGAGATCGCCAGCATCGCCGTCTTTGCGGCAGCGATGGCCTGGCTGCTTCTCCGGTTCCTGACTCAGGTGCTGGAGTTCCCTTTTCTGACGGCGAGCGCGTTCATGCTCGGATTCGTCGCGGCGGACTTCACCTCCGGCATGGTGCATTGGCTGGCGGACACCTGGGGATCGGTCGACCTCCCTTTCGTCGGGCGCGCGCTCATCCGCCCCTTCCGCGAGCACCACGTCGATCCGAAGGCGATCACCCGGCACGACTTCATCGAGACCAACGGAAACAACTGTTTCATCTGCCTCGCGCCGGTGACGCTGACGGCGGCGTTCGTCTCCTTCGACGGATGGCAGGGCCTCTTCGTCGGGGTGCTCGTCTTCTCCCTTTGCCTGTGGATCTTCTGCACCAACCAGTTCCACAAATGGGCGCACTCGGACGATCCGCCGGCCGTCGTCGCCTTCCTGCAGCGGGTCTCGCTCGTTCTGCCCCGCGATCACCATTCGGTTCATCACACCGCGCCGTTCGCCACGTACTACTGCATCACCGTCGGCTGGCTGAACGAGCCTTTGCACCGGATCGGTTTCTTCCGCGGGCTCGAGCGGGTGATCTCCGCGACGACGGGGATGTTGCCTCGCGAGGACGACATCGGGCGCGATGCCGCCGAAGCGATCGTCGAGGAAGAGCAGATCTGTCCCGGCAACGCGACCAACCCGGAACCTGGATAGCGCTCATTTCCGCTCCATCGCCGCGGTCCAGGCGGTGATGCGGTCTTTGCGCCGCGCGATCTCGGCGACGATGGCCGCAGGATTGACGGAGACAACCACCAGATTCGCCGCGGACCGCACGCCGGGCGGGACCGGAATTCCGGGTCGGAGCGGCAAGAAGCCGGGAGCGCGCGCGACGAGAAGCTGCTCGATGTCGCGCGACGCGAGCCGCTCGACAAGCTTGCGCGCTTCTTCAGGGTGCGGCGCATTCTTCGGCATGAAGAGCGCGGTGGGCCACACGAAGACGCCGATCGAGCGCTGATCCGGATAGACGACGTCCACCTTGGCGGCGCTTGCGGCTGCCTTGGCTGCCTCGTCGCTGGAGACGACGCCGATGGCGGCCCGGCCGGCGACGACCGCGTTCCGGACCGCCTCGTCGTTCGGCAGGATCTGGGCGTCGTTGAGGCCGAGGCCCTGCAGCCACGTCTCGGTCCGCTTCTCCCCCCAGGCGAGAAAGAGCGCGGCAAAGTGCGCGAGCGCGGGGCCCGAGGTCGGTCTCGTCAGCGCGACCTTTCCCTTCCACCTCGGGTCGGTGAGGGCGGAGAGGCGCGACGGTGCGGCGTGGCCGTGCAGCGCCTGGGTCGCCACGAGCAGCACCTGCGCCCGTCCGCCGACCGCGACCCAGGCGCCGGTGGGATCACGGAAGAGACCGGGGACGTCGGACGCCGTCTGGGGCATCGGCGCCAGCTCTCCCCGGTTCGCTGCCTCGACCGCCGCGTACGGCTCGGCGTGCCAGAAGACGTCTGCAGTGGGAGAGGAGGCAGGCGATCGCTCCGCCTGGGGCCCGCCCGCCCGCGCGACCATCTGCAGGGCGGTATCGATGAAGGGCCCTGGCAGGTCGGTTGCCAGCGTTGCCTGCGCCGCGCTTTTCGATCCGGTGGGGCTGCAAGCTGCGAGCGCCGCGGTGAGAAGAACGGCCGCCTTGCGAAACATGCGGGCAGATTGCGCGCCCTCTGCGGCCTGTCAAAACTTCCGCTGGAGGGCGGCCCCGTCGCCTTGACCGTATCCCGGGGCGCTGTTAGAGGTTCGCACCCTTCGAAGGGCCCGGGTCACGCCTCGGCCGACATAGCTCAGTTGGTAGAGCAGCTGATTCGTAATCAGCAGGTCTCCGGTTCAAGTCCGGATGTCGGCTCCAGCTTCCAGACCAGACCACCGATTTTGCGGGCCGATCAATTCGAGCCGGACGAACCTCGCGTGAGCCGGTACATCAGGACGGCCGCTCTCGCGATCTGCTCTGGCAGGGTGTCCAGTTCCGCCGCCTCGGCCGGAGAGTGCACTCCGCTCCCGAAGATGCCCATTCCCGCGAGCGAATCAACGTACGGCGCGACGAAGGAGATGTCGGCAGCGCCACGCTTCGAAGGATCGATGGGATCCATCGTGGCAAATCCCAGGTCGCTATTCACCTGGTTGAGCCGATCGAGCAGCGCGCGGTTTCCCGCGGTAGGCGGCATGGGCGGATACACGTCGGTGAACTCGATCTGCGCCGACGTCCTGGGCAGCGACTTCGCGACGATCTCGCGCATCTTCTGCTGCGTCTTGCGGATCTGTTCGACGGTGAGCGCCCGCAGATCTCCGTGCACGACCGCCTTCTGGGGGATGACGTTTCCCTTGCCGGCGGCCGTACCGCGATCGGGCCCCTCTTCCGTCACCGAAGTGCCTGCCAGGAAGAGCGCCGCGTTGTAGGTGAGATACTGCTCGCGCAGATCCTGATCGAACGCCCAGAGGATGCGCGCCGCCTCGTACACGGCGCCGTGACCAGCCGCCTCTCCGAAGATTCCTTGCGCGTGACCCATCTGTCCGGTCGTCCGGAGCGTCCACCAGCCGAGGCTGCGCCGGGCGACGGTCCCCCACTCCGTGCGGCCCTCTCGCAGGCCGTTCTCGAACTCCAGCGCGACGTCGCTCCGCTTTGCGGCCTCGATGAGATCGCGGCGCGCCACCTCCAGCGGCTGCCCGGGATTCTCCTCATCACCGGTGAACGCCGCAACGATGCTGGCGCCGTCGAGCGCGCCGGACTCCCGCAACGCCCTGAGTGCGAAGAGCATGACGACGTCGCCGCCCTTGATGTCGGCTACGCCGGGACCCTTGGCGGCGTTTCCTTCCCGAACGAACTTCTGGAACGGGCTGTCCTTCTCGAAGACGGTATCGAGGTGGCCGATGAGGAGCAGCCGCTTGCCTCGATTTCCCTTGTGCTCGGCGAAGAGGTGCCCCGCGCGTTTGGTTTCGGGCAGGTCGATCCAGCGCGTGGAGAAGCCCGTTGCCTCGAGCTCGCCGGCCAGGATGCGCCCGAATTCCCGGACGCCCTCCGGGTTCATCGTGCCGCTGTTGACGTTGACGAGCCTTTCCAGCAAGGCAGTCGCCTCGTTCGCGTGAGCTTTCGCATACGCGACGATCCGTGCTTCGTCGGCGCGGCGATCTCCCCGCGCTACCGTCGCAGCGAATACGGCGGTCGCAAGGACGAACGAGGCCACGTGCAGACGCCCGATCCGCATGTCACTCCTCCGGGCAGGACTCGACCTGGACCAGGATTCGAATCAGTTCCTTGCGGAGCGGGATGTAGCACACCGCGCGCGCGAGTCGGAGCTACGCCGCCGTTTCCCGACATGTAGGACGCCGCATTTTCGCGGACGTGTTGGGCGACTCTTGCCCGAACCCAGGTGGTCATGAGACGAAATATGGAAGCTGGTGCGCGCCCCGGTGTCGATCACGGAGCGCCGCGCACCGCGGCCGAAAGGCTTGGAGGGGATGGACGCCGGTCCGGCCGTTGCGCCGTACCGGCGTCGCTTTTTTCCGCACCCCCCTCACACGGTACATTCCGCCCATGATTCTCGCTGTCTGCGTGGTTCTCGCGGCCGCCGCCCCCAATTCTCCGGCCTCCGGCCTCCACCCGTCGCCCGCAGAGCCGGCTCCTCCGGATGCGAAGCACGAGCGGGTCGTAGCAGTGCTTCCCATCGAGGGGGGCGGGCTCGACGCCGGTGCGGCTTCCGCGCTCGAGAGCGAAGTGCGCGCCGCCGTCGTGGATGTGCTCGGGGAACGGTCGGTCGTTTCCGCCGAAGCGCAGCGCGGTCCGCTCGCTGGATCGCGGCTAGCTCCGGCCGAGGCGGCGCGGAAGCTTTCCGCGACGCACGTGCTGAGCGCGACCACGCGGAGGATGGAAGGCGCTCTGGCCGTCTCCTGGTCGCTCGTCTCGAGCGAAGGAAAGTCGCTCGGCACCGCGCGACTGGTCGGATTCACGCCCGCGGAGGTCCGGGCGGAGGCGCGGCGCAAGATCGCGGACCTGCTGCGCGAGGCGTTCGGCATGGCCGCTCCGCGAACGGCTGCGGTCGCGGGGACCCTGCGCATTCCGGGCGTCGCGCCTGCGCAGCCCGCGGCGCCGGTCCCGCCTGTGGCTTCGGCCCCCGTCGAAACGCGGGCAACTCCCCCCGCCGAGCCCGTCGCCGCGCCGCTGTCGCCCGCCGCGCTCGAGGCGCTCATCCGCGAGACCATCGCCGACGTCGAGGCGGTCCGCGGCTTGAAACGGCAGAGCCAGTTGCAGGTGCTCCTCCTCGACGACGAGGCCTTCACGAAGACGCTGCGCAAGAAGATCGAGCAGGAGATGACGCCTGTGGCCGTCGCTCGCGAGCGGGCGCGCTGGACCGCGTTCAACCTCGCGCCGCCTTCCGCCGACCCGGCCAAGGTGATGCTCTCGGTCCTCGACGAGCAGGTCGCCGGCTTCTACGATCGGCAGACCAAGGCGCTCACCGTGCGCGCGAACGTTCCCGCCTCGGCCGCCGCCCTCGGCTCCGAGGGGATCCGCTTCGTGCTCGCCCACGAGATCGAGCACGCGCTGCAGGATCAGCATTTCGGCATCCCCGATCTGGCGAACGAGCCCGACGACGACACCCGCCTCGCCCGCCTCTCCCTCTTCGAGGGAGACGCGCAGGCAACCATGATCGCCGTCGCCGCGTACCGGGCGGGGAAGCCGGTGAAGCTCGCGCTCGCGGTCGCCTCCGAGGCGATGAAGGACATGACCGCCGAGGATTTGCTGGCGAAGAGCGGATTCTCGCCGCAGCTTCTGCACGCCCCCGCGGTGGTTCGCGACGAGCTGCTCACGCCCTACGTCGCCGGCCTCAAGCTCGTCGCGGAGGTCCATCGCCGCGGCGGGTGGGCGCTCGTCAACCGCATGTTCCAGGGCGCTCCCGCGACGATGCACGAGGTGCTCCATCCCGAGGCGTATCTCGCCGGCGAGCGTCCGGCGCCCGTTCCTTTCCCGCCTGCCCCGCCCGGGCTGGAAATCGTCTCGAAGGGCCGCATGGGCGAAGTGGGAGCGCGGCTCGCGCTCTCCGCCTGCGTAGAAGACAAGGTGGCGCGCGATCTCGTCTCCGCCTGGAGCGGCGACGCCTACACCATCGTGCGGACCGCCGCCGGCAAGCTCGCGCTCATCTGGAGCACCTCCTGGTCGGACGGCGCGCAGAGCTTCGCGAATCTGCTCAAGATGCAGACGCCCTGCTGGCAGGACGCGGCCAGGCTTCCCGAGCAGGAGATCTCCGCGGACGCCGAGATCCGCATCGACGGACCCAGGGTAGGCCTCGCCCGCGGGCTGTCGCGCTTCGCGCTCGAGACCGCCGCCACATCGGCGGCGACCTTCGCGGGGCTAGCGCCCGCTCCGACTCCGCCGCTGGGGAAGGTGAAGCCTGCGGCGGCCGCGGAGAAGGGTCGAATCGAGGAGGGCCGCTTCCTCGATCCGCGCCTGCGCATCGAGGGCGATCTGCCCGAAGGGTTCGACGCCGACGTGAAGCAGCCCCAACAAGAAATCGTGCTGCGCAAGGAGCGGCCCACCGCGGTCGCCACCGTCTCCTTCGTGCCGGAGGCCGCCTCTCCGGAGACCGTGAACGGATTCTTCGAGGCCACGGCGACGGCGCTCGCCACGCAGATCGGCGGGACGACGGTGCAGCTCAAGGGGGCGCAGCAGACGACGCTCCTCGGCGGCACGGCGCAGGAACGCAGCTGGGAGGTTCCCGGGACCCGCATGCAGGTGCGGGTCACGCTCGCGCCAGCCTGCGGCGGGAAGGCGTTCTACGCAGTGATGCGCGCGGCCGCCGACGAAGCCCCGCGCAAGCAGCTGGAGAAGTTCGTCTCCTCGCTGCGCGTCCTCGGCAACGGTTCTTCTCCAGCGTGCGAGGAGCTGGAGTAGCCGCCAGCGCCTAGCGGTCGATGATCTCCAGGCGGCCGCCGGATCCCTTGCGCAGTCCCGGAGCGTAGGGCCCGCGCAGCTCGCGGCGCCACCAGCGGCCGGTCGCCCGCTTCTCGGCGCGGGTCGTGAACCAGTACTGCCAGAGGACGGTGCGCACCTGCGCAGGCGGCTTTCCGTGGAAGGGGTCGAAGGCGAAGAGGCGCAGCACCGAGGGCTCCCCGTCGAGCAGGAGCGCCTCGGTCTGCACCACCCAGGGGTACTCGCGGAAGGTCCCGAGCGAGGCGAACCACAGGTTCCAATCGAATCGCGGCTGGTAGGGAGCGTAGATTCCCGGGGCGGCCGCCGGATCCTGGGGCTTGAAGCGGAAGGGATACGGCGTCCACGTTTTTCCGTCGCGAGAGCCCTGGAACTCGATCTCGAACCGCTCCTTGGTCATCACCGCGAAGAGCCCATAGCCGTTGGCGATGCGGAAGGGCGCAAGCGCGATCGCGGGCCAGAGGAGCGGGCGGGGCAAAACCCTCGGCACGAGGGGCGCCTCGACGAGGGTGGCGGCGAAGACGAAGCCGAGCACCGCGCCCTGGAGGATGACGCCGGCCTTGCTGCGAGCCGGACGCGGCACCTCGGCGGGCGGTCGCAGCCCCACCCGTGCGAGGAACGGATCGTCGAGGAGCAGCACGGCGAGGAAGAGAACCAGGTAGTTCAGGAAGGCGTAGTTGGCGGTGAGGATGATCCCGGCCTGGAACGGCGAGACGAGGAAGAAGCACAAGCGCCTCAACCGGCGCGGACCGAAGCCCAGCCAGACGATGCCGAACTCGAAGAGGAAGACGACCACGCAGCAGGCGGCGTGGAAGGCGTGCGGCGGGATCTGTTGCGCGTACCAGCCGAGATAGGTCGGGAGCGGCCCGTTCTCGTAGTAGTGGTCCAGGGCGGTCAGGGTCCGCCACTGCTCGTCGCCGCTCGCCAGCTTGACGATCCCCGACTCGAAGTAGATGCGGAACCATTCCCAGAGGAGAAGGAAGCGCGCGAGGCGGGAAGGGGGATCGAGCTCGCCGAGGCCCGGGCGCAGGCCGCCGGGGGCGAAGAAGAGGGAGAGAAAACCCGCCTCGAGGAGCATCCCGTCCGACTGATACGAGGAGAAGTCCTGCGCCGCGGCGACGAAGGAGAGGAAGAGGACCGTGCAGATCGCGCAGGCGCCGCGGGGCCAGACGTTGAGCGTGAGCAGGATCGAGGCGGCGAGACCCACCGAGACCAGCAGCGAGAGCGCGGTGTTCGAGCTTCCCAGCCAGAGCAGCGACGGCACCTGCCAGAGGGACGACAAGGACGGTTGCCCCAGGGCCTCGAACAATTCGGAAGCGGGAAGGATCCCGCGCGGACCGATGAGGCCGTGGATCTGGAAGGCGAGCGAGAGGAACGCCGACAGGAAGAGAAGGCCGAGCCCGCGCAGCCAGAGGAAGCGCGGCCAGAGCATCTAGCGGCCTTCCTCTCCTGCGTGCAGGTAGTTGATGGCGATGGCAATGGCTTTGCGCAGCGGCATGGTGACGAGATAGAGGCCGAGCGCCGCAGCGACGACGAAGATGCGTCCCACCACCAGATTCTGCGGCCTGGTGAGCAGCATGGCGATGACGAGCAGGCCGGTGAGGAACGCGGTGCTGAAGTACATGAAGGCGACCGACTCGCCGCGCGGATCGTAGCGGAACTCGCAGCGTGGACAGACCTCGTACTCCTTGTAGGTGAGGACCCGGCGGAATATGGGACCCTCGCCGCAGCGCGGACAGCGGAGCTTGAACGCCCGGCGTAGCAGTACGCGGATCGGTGGCCGCATCGCTTCCGAGAAGTGCCCCGCTTCGAGCGGGCCGACAAGGCCCGACCGTCCCGCCTGGTCGGAACTCCATGCCCCGCTTCTTGGTCTACGCTCCGGGCCGAAGGAGACAGCCACGCCATGAAGCTCTATGGGTTCCCTCCTACCCGCTCGATCCGCGTCCTCTGGACGTTGCGCGAGTTGGATGTCGAGTTCGAGTTCGTCAACGTAGACCCTTCCAAGGGCGAGCATCGGCGGCCCGAGTTTCTCGCCGTGAACCCGGCCGGAAAGCTGCCGGTCCTCGTCGATGGCGACTTCATTCTCACGGAGTCGGTCGCGATCGTCCTCTACCTGGCGGAGAAGTACCCCGAGAAAGGGTTGCTCCCCAGCGGGGTTCGAGCACGGGCGGAGGTCTACCGATGGCTCCTCTTCGCCGCGACCGAGCTGGAACAGCCGCTCTGGCGAATCACGCGACACACTTCGCTCTACCCACCCGAGAAGCGGCTCGCGGCGGAGATACCGATCGCCCGTCAGGACTTCCTCGACATGGCGGCGGTCCTGGAGGAGCACATGGACGGCCGGCAGTTCCTCGTCGGCGACAACGTGACGGTGGCCGACTTCGTAGCGGCATACACGCTCGACATGGCGGCGGTCCTGGAGAAGCACATGCTGCTCGACAACCTGCCTCGCCTGCGCGGGTTCATGGAGCGGATGTACAAGCGTCCGAACGCCCCACCGCGGATTGCGGAGGCATTCGCGAGCCTACGTCGATGACGACCCGAGACTAGTGCGAAGGGCGTCTCCGCCGCAGCGTGAAGGCGAGGAGCGCGAGGGTGGGCAGGATCGAGCCCAGATCGGCCGCGCTGGTGCATCCGCCACCGCCCTGGGCGGCGTGGACCGTCACCCGCGCCGGATCGCTGGAGAGGACGCCGTCGCTGACGACGAGCTGGAAGACGGCATCTCCCGAGGCTGGCGCGGTGAACGAAGGCGTGGCGGAGGCGGCGTCGGAAAGCAAGACGCCGGGTCCCGACACCTGGGACCACTGGTAGGTGATCGGATCGCCGTCGGGATCGGTGCTGTGCGTACCGTCGAGCTGCACCTTGGCGCTCGGGGCCACCTTCTGATCCGCTCCCGCGTTCGCGACCGGCTTTCCGTTCACTCCGGCAGCCGAGAGGCTCACCGAGGCGGGCGCGCCGGTGAGCGCGCCGTCGTCGACGAAGAGCGAGAAGGTGAGCGTCGAGGCCACCCGGATGCGCGGGAGCGTCACGGACGGCGAAAGCCGGGTCGCATCGTCGAACGTTGCCGCGGGTCCCGAGACCTGCACCCAGCGGGCGTGGATCGGATCGCCATCTGGATCGCTGCTCCCCGAACCGTCGAGGGTCAGCGCGGTGAGCTGGGTCCCCGTCGCAGGCGCGCGCGCGACCGCGATCGGCGCGCGATTGCAGCCGGTGGCCCGGAGGGCGACTTGCTTCGCGAATGGCAGGTTGGCGAGTCCGTTGAAGACAATGTCGTCGATGTCCCAGCCGAACGCCGGGATTCCGGCGAAGTCGGCCGACCCGATGCGGAAGCGCACCTGCACTGTCTTGCCGTGGAATTGCGTGCCGCCGTCGAGCGTGGTGGTGGTGAAGCTCGGGTAGCCGGCGCTGTCCCCGATGAAGGCGGGGCGTCCTTCGAGCGGGTTTCCGAGCCCGGCTTCGAAGATCAGTCCGGGGTATCCGGCCGCCAGGTCCGTGAAATTGGTCCCGTCCGTCGAGACCTCGACCACGCCGCCGTCGACGCCGACGACGGTTCCGTTGGAGAGGACTCCCTCGAAGAATTGGAACCGGTGGCGGAAGGTGACGGTGAAGTTGCCGCTGGCGGCGACTTGGAGCGGCGGAGAGAGCAGGAAGCGCGACCCGCTGAATCCCGGATCGGGAGACGACCAGCGATGGGAGAAGACGCCGTCCTGGACGATGTGGAATCCGTCCCGGGCGCCGTCGGTGGTCCACACCGTCGTCGGGCCCTCGACGTCGTCGGTGGCCGACTGGTTCGCCACGAATTGGAAGTTCACGTTCACCCCGAAGGTGGCGGTGACCGGCGCCGCCATCGCGGTGTCGCTAACCGTGACTCCGATCGTCACCTGTCGAAGGCCGGCCGTGCTCGCGGCGAGCGTCACGGGAATGTCCGCGGTGGCGCTGCCGAGCGGGGCGACGGAGGTAAGCGTCGCAGTGGGGCTTTGCGGGAAGGTCAGCGCGGGATCCGAGGAGGTGACGGTCACCGTCGGTCCTGCCAGCGCCGACGCGCCGGTGCTCTTCAGCGCGATGTGCAGCTTCCCCGATTCGCCCGTCCCGAGCGCTCCATCCGCCGCTCCGCACAGGGCGGTCGTCGAATCGTCGACGGTCACCGAGACGACCTGCACGCCCGCGTCGCCGTTTGCTCCGGCGGTGCTTTCCACGACGCCGATGTTGTCGGCCGAGAACCGGTCGGGTCCGGTCGCCTCGGCGCCGGCACCGCGCCTCGCGAAAGCCCTGACGAAGAGATCGTAGTCGTGGGCGCTCTGGGCGAGCGCGACGGAAAGCAACGCATCGCGCGCCTCGAGCATCGTCGGCAGCGAAGGCGTCGCCTTGTAGGCCGCGACCAGATAATCCTTCATCTGGTTCTGGGCGGCAGTGAACCCGCCGGGGCCCCTGTCGCGGAGCAGCGCGGCGTAGCACTCCCACAGCATGGTCGCCCAGATCTCCCCGGTGTTGTGCACTTCCGAGTTGCCGCCGTTGGTCGCGTCGCCGGCGGCGTTCCAGAACGCGAGCGGAACGGGCTCGCCGTTCGGCCCGGTGGGCGGCGGCTCGCCGTCCTGGATGTGGCGGAACTCGAGCGGGTCCTCGAGCAGATTGGTCGAGTAGGGCACGCGCCGGACGCCGAAGTAGTAGCCCTGGTTCACGCCGCCGGAGAGCGTGTAGCCGCCGATGGCATAGGCGCCGTTGAAGTTCGCGTTCGAGGGCACCGCCGTGTCCCCCGCCGCGACGGTCATGAGGAGGGCGTGGAAGTCGGCCCATCCCTCGCCCATTCCGCGGGCGACGAGGTTGGTGAGGCCGTTGGCGTCGCCGATGAGGCGATTCGAAATCATGTGGCCCCATTCGTGCGCGACGATCTGGTTGTCGATGGTGCCGTCGCGGTCGACGCCGGTCGTCCGCTGAAGCCTCACCGTCACGGGAGTTCCCCCCGCAAGCTTCTGATGGAAGGCGTTCCCGTCGGCCAGGCTGACGAGGAGCGACGGAATGGTGATGGTCGGGTCCGTGCCGCCCATGGTGGCGATTCCGGGGATGTTGTTGGCGATCACGACGCCGATGGCGCCTGCCGTCTGGGCAGCCCTTACCTTGGAAGCAAAGGTGCAAGTTCCCCGGTCGATGAGGGCGATCTTGCCGCTCGAGTCCGCGGCGTTCGTGAGTGCAGAGCAACCGTCCGCGGGGACAGAGGCGACGAGCGGCGCGTCGGCGGCGCCTACCGGCACGTCGAACGACTGCGGGCCGAACTGCGCCGACCCGGCGTCGTGATTGCCTTTGATGTCCGCCGGCGCGGTGACCTCGACGATGAGGAGCGGATTGGCGTTGAAGATGAACATCTGCATGCGTGCCGGCGCCCCATCCGCCGGAGTCGACATGTTGGAGTTGTCGCGCCCGCTGAAGTCCTGGCCTTCGGCGCGAAGGCTGTCGCCGCCGAGGCCGCCGCGCCCGAAATTGTCCTGCTGCGCGTTGCCGCTCGCCTCGTCGAAACCCGACTCGTAATACCAATCGTGGAAGAAGTTCACGTCGTAGAAGAGCTGCTGCAACGATCCCATGCGCTGTTCGGTATTCGCGTCCGGTTGCAGCGTGACGTCGTACGTATGCTTGAACGCGCCCGGCGCCGTGACGCTTGCGCGGAAGTCGCCAGCGCTGAAACCGTCCGGGGCGACGAGATCGACGTACGCGTCGGCGTTGTTGCCCACCGTTTCCGTCGCGCCGGCCGGGAGCCAGGGATCGGTCGCCGCCCTCGGGCTGGTGGTGGAAAAGGCGTTCTGAAGCGCGATGTCGGTCGGCGCAACGTTCAATGGCGCCTGGAATCCGTCGGGGATGCCGGTCGGATGTGGAGAGCCACCGCGCCCCTGCGGACCGGGAAAGGGCTGGTGTAGCGGACCGGGATCCGCCCACACCCGGTAGGTGAACGAGTCGCGCGCGACGAGATCGTGATCGAAGAGGAGCCTGCCGTCCGTGGCCGAGAAGACGAACGAATGGGCTGCCGCGCCGGCGCTGGATCTCCGATCGAGCGTGACCTCGACGTACCAGGCGGGCTCGAGGCGGCCGGGCAGGTGGAAGTAGACGCGCTTCGCGCGGGCCGCGCCGCCGTCGAGCGCGTAGGCGAAGTAGCCGCCCTCGCGCGGGCCGAGATCGTCCATGCGCGAAGAAGCCCCCAGCTCCGCCAGCCCGGAAACGACGGACTCGCGGGCGCTGCGCGCGAACGCGGGAGCGCCGACCCGGCCCGCCTCGCGGGCGAGATATCCGGAGAGCGCGACGACCCGCTGCTGGCGATCCATGACCACCCGCAGCTCGTCGCGGAAGATCGGAACGCCCCCGATGGACTGGCCGAAGCGGGCGATGAGCGCGCCCCGGCTGGTGTCGTGCAGCTCCCGCAGATCGGCGGCCATCGCCTGGTCCGACGTCATCCCGTAGAGAGGCGCGAAGGCGGCGAGATGCTCGCGGGCAGCGTCCGCTGGGCGGAGGTTCGGTCCCGCCTGGCGCGGCGCCGCCTGCAAGAAGGTGGGAAGGCCCATCCTCTCGTCCTGGTGTTGCCGGACCCCGGTCCGGAGCAACGGCGACCGCAGCAACGGCGCCTTCGCCACGGGAACCACGGCGAGCGCATCGAATCCGCCGCGCTCGGTGCGCGCTCGGCTGCAGGCGGCGCAGAGCAGCGCCGCGAGAACGATCTTTCGCATGAAGCCTCCCGGGACATATGGGAATCCAAGCGGGTCCCGGAAGCAAGCGCGCATGGCGCAAGCGTCAAGCCGTGCCGAGGATCTGCCGCAACGCGCTCGCCGCTGCTGTCACTCTGAGGCTGCTGGTGCGATTGCCTCGCCCGACACCAGGCGGAAGGAGGTCGCCGCAAAGGTGCCCGGGCAGCAGATTGACTGCGATGGGCGCGCACGCTCGTGCGAGGGCTTGGCGGCGCCTCGCGCTTGCGCGCTCCGGTAGACCGGCCGCACGGCGATTGCTTCCGCGCGGCGGCGTGGCAATGGTCCGCACGGGGCGTCCCCCGACCGGCGATTGATCGATCGCCGAGAAGAAAGAGTGTGCCCATGACGAGCGTTTCCCGAGACTGGCTGCCGAGAACCTGCGCCGCATTCCTGGTGCTCGTCGCCTTCGTCGCCCCGCACGCAGCGCTAGCTCAGACGGCGGACAAGGTCACCATTTGCCATATCCCGCCTGGCAATCCGGCCAACGCGCACACGATCAGCGTGGACCTCGCTGCCCTCCCAGCCCACCTCGGACACAACGACACGCTCGTCCCCTGCGATATTTGTCTCGGCGTAGGCCAGGTGTGCGGCGGGGCGAACAACGGGGCGTGCTGCGCCGGGAGCATCTGCAACATGACCGCAGGCGTGTGCGAGGTCCCGATGTGTCTCCCTCAGGGGGCATCCTGCGCAATTGGTTCATCCAACTGCTGCTCGGGTAACCTCTGCGGTGAGGGCTTCTGCATCTAGGCCAACCCGAGCGCTCGCTTTGCTCGTTCCCCGGCTTTTCCTCGCCTTGCGGATAATCTCGATCAGACTTCGCAACGCCTCTCCCTGTCACTCAGGGAGGGACAATATCTGCCGCAACACGTAGGGGAGGATGCCGCCGCCCCGGTAGTACTCGACCTCGATCGGCGTATCGATGCGGACGATCACCTGTACCTCGTCCTGCTTCCCGTCTCCGCGATGGATGACGAGGCGGGCCTTCTGGCGCGGCGAGAGTCCGGAGGAGATGCCGAGCAGATCGTACGTCTCGTTGCCGGTGAGATGCAGGGTCTGCGCGTCGGTTCCCTCCTCGAACTGGCAGGGGAGGACGCCCATCATCACTAGATTCGAACGGTGGATGCGCTCGAAGCTCTTCGCCACCACCGCTTTCACGCCGAGGAGCGCGGTGCCCTTGGCCGCCCAATCGCGAGAGCTGCCCGTTCCGTACTCGTGCCCGGCGAAGACCATGAGGGGTACACCGCGCTTCTGGTACTCGACGGCGGCCTCGTGGATCGTGGTGCGCTTTCCCTCCGGCTGCAAGAGCGTCACGCCCCCCTCGACGCCCGGCACCATCAGATTCTTGATGCGGACGTTGGCGAAGGTGCCGCGCACCATCACCTCGTGGTTGCCGCGCCTCGCGCCGTAGGAGTTGAAGTCCTCCGCCGAGACGCCCAGGGAGATGAGGTACTTCCCGGCCGGCGAGTTGGCCTTGATCGATCCCGCCGGGCTGATGTGATCGGTCGTCACCGAATCGCCGAAGATGGCGAGCGGCCGCGCCCCGCGGATGTCGGTGACCACGCCCGCCTTGGCCGGCGTCTCCTGGAAGTAGGGGGGCTCGCGGATGTACGTGCTGTGCGGATCCCAGTCGTAGACGAGGCCGCGTCCGGCGGGGATCTCCGACCACTCCTTGTTCTCGCCGGAGAGGTCCTTGTCGTAGTTGGCCCGGTACAGATCCGGATCGGTCGCCGCCCCCAGCACCTCGTTCAGTTCCTGGGCGGAGGGCCAGATGTCGCGCAGGTAGACCGGCTTGCCGTCGCGGCCGAGGCCGATGGGATCCTTCTCCAGATCGATGTCGACCCGTCCGGCGATGGCGAAGGCGACCACCAGCGGCGGCGACATGAGGAAGTTCGCCTTGATGCTCTGGTGCACGCGGGCCTCGAAGTTTCGATTGCCCGAGAGGACGCTGGCGGCGACGACGTCGTTCTTGGTGACGATCTGCTCGACGTGCGGATCGAGCGGGCCGGAGTTGCCGATGCAGGTGGTGCAACCGTACCCGACGGTGACGAATCCGAGCTTGTCGAGATACGGCTGCAGGCCCGTCTTCTCCAGGTAGCGCGAGACGACGCGCGATCCGGGAGCAAGCGAGGTCTTCACCTCGGGTCGCACCGTAAGCCCCTTCTCGACGGCCTTCTTGGCGAGGAGTCCCGCGGCGAGCATCACGCCCGGGTTCGAGGTGTTGGTGCAGGAGGTGATGGCGGCGATGAGGACGTCGCCGTGCCCGATGTCCACGGGCATGTTCAGCTTGTGGACCTCCTGCGTCGGCACCCGATCGGGCGTCGGGCGGTTGGTCATCATTTCCGTCTCGGTGAGAGGGTTCGTGTCCCTCTGCGAGACGCCATGCTTTTGCGCGATCGGCGCCGAGTCCGACTCCTGCGCGCCGCCTCCCTCCACCGTCTCGACCGGCGGCGGCTCGACGATCTGGTGGAAGCGTTTGGCCGCCTCTTCCTTCGGCTTGCCGTATCCGGTGGGCGAAGGAGCGGCGAGGAGCTCGAGGAACTTGCTCTTGAGGCTCCGGAGCTCGATGCGGTCCTGGGGCCGCTTGGGACCGGAGACGCTCGGCTTCACCGACGACAGATCGAGCTCCAGGACCTGCGTGTAGTCGCAGTCGCCCTTCTTCGGGATTCCGAACAGACCCTGTGCCTGGAAGTAGGCGCGCACCGTGTCGACCTGCTGCTTCGGGCGACCGGTCGCGAGGAGGTACTGGCAGGTCAGCTCGTCCACCGGAAAGAACCCGATGGTGGCCCCGTACTCGGGCGCCATGTTGGCGATGGTGGCTCGCTCGGGAACGGGCAGGGCGGCGGCGCCTTCGCCGTGGAATTCGACGAACTTGCCCACCACCTTCGCCTTGCGCAGCATCTCCGTCACGGTGAGGACCACGTCGGTCGCGGTGACGCCGGCCGCGGGCTTGCCGGTGAGGTTCACGCCGACGACGTCGGGGGTGAGGAAATAGACGGGCTGGTCGAGCATTGCCGCCTCGGCTTCGATGCCGCCGACGCCCCAGGCGACGATGCCGAGGCCGTTGATCATCGTGGTGTGCGAGTCCGTTCCGACCAGCGTGTCCGGGAAGTACGTGCCGTCGTCGTCGCGCAACACGCCGTGCGCGAGGTGCTCGAGGTTGACCTGGTGCACGATGCCGATGCCGGGCGGGACGATCTTGAGGCCATCGAAGGCCTGCATCCCCCACTTGAGGAACTCGTAGCGGGCGCGGTTGCGCTTGAACTCGATCCCCATGTTCAGCTGGATGGCATTTGCGACGCGGGCGAAGTCGACCTGCACGCTGTGGTCGACCACCAGATCGACCGGCACCTGCGGCTCGACGACTTTGGGGTCGCGCCTCGCCCTGTGCACCGCGCTGCGCATGGCTGCGAGGTCGACGACGAGCGGGACGCCGGTGAAATCCTGCAAGAGGACGCGGGCGACGACGAAAGGGATCTCGTCGGTCCGTTCGCCCTTCGGCTGCCAGCGGGCGAGGGTCTCGACGTCCGATTCGCGGACCCGTTTGCCGTCCACGTTGCGCAAGAGCGACTCGAGCACGATGCGCAGGCTGAGCGGGAGCCGGGCGACCGACTTGAACTTCTTCGTCAGCTCCGGAAGGGAGTAGAGCTTGCCGTTCTGGAACGTCTTCTCGAACTCGCTGGGCATGGAGGATCTCCGTCGCGGGCGGGGATCTAGTCCAAACGGAGCCCCACTGCCACAGCGGATTGGGCTTCGAGCCGCCGAGAGGCAGGCTGCCATGCATGAGACAAATTTCGGAGTGAATCGTACGCTGCGAAACGTTCGCGTGGCCGCTCGGCCGTTCCTCGCGTCTGGCTCGCAACATCCGCAGTGTGGCGAACTGTCGCTGGCACCGTGGATTCGTAGGGTCGGCCGGTGCCCACTCGCCGCACGCTTGCAAGATCCGCCAGCGCGCTCCTCCTCGCGGCCGGCTGCGGCGCCGATTTCATGGAGACGAACCCGCCGCAGCTAGCGCGGGCGAGCAGCGAATACGTCGCGTCTTCCGCGCCCGAACCGCTCGTCTGGTTCGTCGTCGCCGACCTCTTTCTCGAGAACCCCGCCGACTGCCCGGCCGCGCTCGCCTATCTCGACGCCAGCGTCAAGGCAGCCATGCCCGCGGCTCCGCTCTCCTCGAACCTGGGCAAGGTTTCGCTTTCCCCGTGCACCCAGCCCGCGAATCGAACGCTCGATCCCGCGGTCATCGACGACGCCGTTCGCGGCGCCGAGGCGGCGTTTCCCGGCCATGCGGTGCGAGCCGTGCTGCTCTACGTGAACAACCTCAATCTCCCTCTGCCGCCCCAGGTCGCGGAAGGGCTTCTCACCGCTCGCGCCCGGATCGGCACCCGCTCGGGTCTCACACCCCGGATCTGGCTCTCGCTCGTCGCCAGCGCGAACCCCCCCGCACTGCCTTCCGACCATTCGGTCCCGTGGGGCTATGTCGGCGATCCCGCGTATCCGGCGGCGCTCGCCAAGAGCCTCTCGGAATCGGTCCCGTTCGTCAGCGACGACCGGGTGGTCGCCGGCCCGATGCCCCTTCTCGCCGGCGACGATCTCTCGCGCACCCGCGAGTTCAAGGTCTGCGCGGCCGACGACGGAGTCTCCGCGGTGGACTTCGCAGCCGACGGCACCACCGTCGAGATCGATCGCGCCCGCCCGCCCCAGTACCGCGTCGCCCTGAAAGCGCGCCGGGCCATGGAACGGTTCGCGTTCCAGCCGCTCCGCGTGCACGTCGACTCGGAAGTCTGCCTCGACCACTGCGATCGCTTCTTCGACTACCACCCCGGCAGCGAAGGCCTGCGCTGGGACGCGTCGCGCGGCTGCCTGTTGCAGGAGAGCTCTCGATGAGGGTCTTCGCGCTGCTTCTCGCCTGCGCGTTCGGAGCTTCCGCCCAGGAGGTGCGGGTCGAGCGGCGGCTCCTCGTCAAGGAGAAGCACTTCTTCGCTTCGCTCGGCGCCACCTGGTTCGACCGATCCGACTACTTCGTCAGCCCGGGAGCCGCTCTTTCCGTCGCCTATTACCCGATCGAGTCGGGCGGGCCAGAGGTGCGGTACGTGAGGTTCTTCTCGAGCCTGAGCGGCTCGGCGCAAACCGTCTACCAGCTCATCGGGCTCTCTCCGGACGCGCAGCGCCCCCTCGCCCTCGCCCTCGCGGGCTGGCGGCAGTCGCTCACCTACGGGAAGGTGGCCATCGCCGGGACGGCGCTGCACTTCGATGTCCAGGCGGCGCTGCACGGCGGCGCGCTTTTCACCGATCGGGCGACCGCGCCTGCGGTGGCGGGATCCCTCGGGCTCCTCCTTCGCGTCTCGCCGCGGGTCTTCGCGCAGCTCGATCTCGGCATTGCGGCGACCTTCGAGCAGCGCGTCTTCTCGGGTGCGGCGGCGGGGTTCTTGCCCACGCTCTCCATAGGAGCGGAGCTGTGATTCCCCTCGCGCTGCTGCTTTCGACGGCGCCCTTCGCCGCCCATTTCTGGGCGCGAGACCTGGGAGCGCTCGCGCGCGACATCGCCGAGTCGCGCGAGGACGCGGAGGTCCCATTCTTCCGCGATTTGCTGCGGCTCTGTAGCTGCGAGCCACTCGGGCCCGCCGAGGGAAACGACCCGTTGCGCGCGCTGCTGCGCGTGGAAGAAGCGCGCCGGGTCCGGCTCGGTGCTCGCGCAGCCTCGTCGCCGACCATCTGGCGCGAGGTAATGCGGCCGGACTTCTTCCGCCGCGATCCGGGTAATCCGCCCGGGGACGACGCTCTCGAATGGCCCGACGAAGAGGAGCGGTGGACGGGCGAACGGCTCCTCGTGGCGGCGCCGGAATCGGCATGCGACGCGGCGGTCCCTTCACGAAAGCAAAGCGCGGATTCTCCGGCGGCCCGCGAAGTTCCGCCGGGCCTTGCCGTCGCGCTCGCCGCCGCAGGTCATGCGGGCACTGCCTCGGTCCTCGCCTACCACGAGGCCACGCTGCTTTGGCGCGCGAACAAGATGTCCGAGGCCGCGTTCGTCGCTCGCACCGTCGACCCGGGAAGGCTCGGGCCGCTCTCGCGTTGGGCCAGCCTGTTGCGCATCGCGACCGGCGTCGACGCCCGCGCCTCCGCGGTTGACCTCGCGCGCGCCTGGCAAGGCGAAGGTTCCGCACTCGTCCGCGTTCTCGCCATCGACGCGCTGGCCCGGCAGGGCCGGTGGGACGAGACGGTCGCGGCCAGCGAGCAACTGCCGGACGCACCGCGCAGCCGCCTGCTGTTCCACGCCAGGCTCCTGCGGGCGCGGGCGCTGTTCGAGACGGGCCGGGCCGCCGCCGCACGCACCGTTCTTCCACGCGATCGCGAAGACGCGGTCCGCGATCTCGCCATCGAGGTGCTGGCTGCGGATTCGTTGGACGCGGCCGGCGTCGAGATGGTGGGCTCGCTCTTTCCCGACACGACCGAGGCGCTCTTGCGTATCGCGCGGCGCGCGCTCGTCGCCGGCTCGATCCCGGTGGCGCGCTCCGCCGCGGCACGGCTCGATCCGGCCGAACCGAGGACGCTGGCATTGAAGGCCGAGCTGGCTTTCGCGGCGAACGCCCCCGAGGTCGGCCCCGCGCTCGAAACCGCGCTTTCCGGACCGTTGCCGCGCGGCATGCGGCGATCGACGCGCGAACGCGCCGTCGTCGAGCTTTGCCATTCGCTCGTCGAGCTGGCGGCTCGCGCCAGTGCGCGGCTGCGCGCCGATACTGCCGCGCTCCTCGCCGGGGCCCGCGAGGACCTCGGGTCGTCCACGCAGAAGGCAGTGGACTCTGCCGTCGCCGCCCTCCGCGCAGACGGCGCCGCCGCGATCGGCGTGGTGCGCGTGGGCAGCACGCTCCCTCTTCCCGAGCTTCCGCCCATCCAGGTCGATTGGCCGGAGCCCGCTTCCCTGCTCGCAATCCCCGACGGGGACGGCGGATTCCGAGACTGGTTCCCCGAGGCGAAGACGGTCGCCGGAGGTCCAAGGACATGACGGTCGTTTTGCTTCTCGCTTCCCTCCTCGCGCAGGCGTCCGATGTGGCGCCGGCCGCCGGCAGCCAGAGCACGCCTGCACAACCGGCTACCGGGGACGCAAACCAGACCGCGCCCGACGTGCCATCCGGCGCCGCGGTGGTGGAGCGGACACGGCCACCTCGCCTGAAGGTGGCGCCGATCGAACCCTATCTCGCCCCCACCGGTGAAACGGTCGATGCCAACGACATCCTCGACGAAATGATCGACGAGGCGACCGCGGACCTGGCGCGGCTGGGCACGCGGGTCGCCCCCATCCTGCTCGAGCGCATCCGTCTGTCCGACAACCTGAACCCGGATCTCGCGTCAGTCATCGAGGCGCGCCTCGCCGCGTCGCTGGGCAGGGCCGCGAACGTCGCCCTGGTCCGCTGCACCGAGTGTTGGGCGACGCGCGGGCGCCTCGAGCACGGCGCCTGGATCGTGAGCCGCGGGATCAACCGCCGCGACGACCTCGTTGCCGTCGCGAACAAGTACTCGGCGCGGACGCTCTTGACCGTGGCGGTCACCCTCCAGGAGGCTCCCTCGACGCTGGCGATGGACGTGGAGCTGGTCCGCGCAGACGATTCCTCGGTCGCCTTTGCCGAGCAGTACCGGATGACGCCCGACAACGCGCTGCTCTATCGCGGCGTCGAGCGCTCGCAATCGCGCACCGAAAGGCTCAAGCAACTCGAGGATCGCATCAACAACAAGCCCCGTTTCGGACACGCCGCCGAGTTTGGCGCGATGGTGGTCGGGTCGACCGGCAATTCCATCCCGGCGGCGGTCGGCCGCTACCAGCTGACCGAGCGGTTTGGCGAAGATGGGCTGTTCGACGCCGGCCTCTCGGTCGGAGGCTTCTTCAACACGGGCACCATCGCCGCCGCCATGATCGGCGCGAACTGGAGCATGCGCCTCACCCCCGCGCAGCTGGCAGCGTCCGAATTGCGGCTCACAGCCGGCGCCGGCGGCATCGTCACCGGGTCGGCGACGAGCACATATGCGTCCGCCGGTCTCCGCTACCGCCCGGCGGTGCGCATCACGCTGCACGCCGGCATCCACTACCTGGTTGCCTTCGACGCACCGACGAAGCCTCCCAGGAAATACGGCGGAAGCATCTCCCCCGAGTTGGGGCTGGGGTTCTCATGGCAATGAATCCTCGCTGGGTCGTGCTCCTGGCTGTCGGTTGCGCCTGCGCTACGCCGGAGCCGAAGCGTCTGGTGGTGCCCGAAGGAATGCGCAGGCCGGCGCAACCCGCCGTGGTGCCCGATGCGCAGAAGCCCGCGGCGCCGGGCATGCAAGGACTGTTGCAGCCTGCGACGGCACGTCCCGCGGCCCCTGACGGGAGATACGTCCTGCGGCTCGCGGAGCACAACCGCGTCTGGGAGCTCGAACTGCCTGAGGCGGCCGGCGGATACGAGATGAGCATTCCTCTCGCCGGACCCCTCGACTCTCCGACGCTCGCCGACACGGAGATGCTCGGACCGGCCCCGGTGGAGCCCGTCAAGCCGCAGCCGCCCCGGAAGAGCTACCTCGCGACGCTCGCCAAGGTGCGCGAGATGTACTCCTCGCGGCGCTACGAGATGGCGCTGGTCGAGGTCGTCGACCTCGAATCGGCGCATCCGAACGACGCGCGCCTCTTCGCCATGAAGGGCTCCCTCTACTTGAAGCTGGGGAAGAAGGACCTCGCACGCACCAGCTGGGAGAAGGCGCTCTCGCTCGATCCCAAGGACGCCGCGGTCGCCGAGGCGCTCCGGCACATCAAGGAGGAATGACGATGCACGTCTTCGTCGGGCTTCTCGGCCTGGCCGCCGTCTTCTGGGCCACCATCGTCGCGGGTCAGTCGACGCACAACTTCACCGGCTTCTTGCACAAGCCAGCGCTCATCCTCCTTTGCCTGGCGCCGCCCTTCATCGCGGTCATCTCGTATCGCCTCGAAGAGCTTCTCGACACGCTCCGATCCGTGGCGCAGGCGCTGCGCAGGTCGCCGTCCCGGGCCCGGGCGGAGCTGTTCGACGACCTCACCCGCTTCGCGACCGAGGTGAGGCGAGGCCGGCCCGTCGAGGCGCTCTCCGCGGCCGAGCAATCGACGCATCCGCTCGTGCAGAAGATCGCGCCACTGGTGGTGAAGCAGTACGAGACGTCGGAGATCGAGAGCACCGCCTCCACCGCCTCCTACGTGGCCGGCTCGACGCTCAAGCGCAGCGAGGAGGTTCTGACGACGCTCGCGCGGGTGGCTCCGGCGATGGGCCTGGTGGGAACGACGCTCGGCCTCATCACGCTCTTGCGCGATCTCTCCGACTTCTCGCAGCTCGGCCCCTCGATGGCGCTGGCCTTGCTCTGCACGCTCTACGGGCTCGTGCTGGCGAACGCCGTGTACCAACCGCTCGCGCGCCTCGTGCACGTCCACATCCTCGTCACCGCCGAGGAGGCGCGCCTCGTCACCCGCGGGCTGACGCTGGTCGCCGAAGGGAAGCCGATCGCCGACGTCAAGAACCTCTTCTCCGAGGCGGAAGGTGCCGCGAGCCTCCGCGCGGACCCCGCGGTGGGATAGCCGATGGACGATTTCCATACGCCCGGGGAGTCGCACCAGGACGAGCTTTGGCTGGTGAGCTACGCCGACATGCTCACGCTGCTCATCGGCTTCTTCGTGCTCATCGTCGCGGCCGTTCCGCTGCGCAAAGCGGTGTTCGAGAGGATCGCGGCCTCCATCTCGGGAGCGAAGGCGGCTCCGCTGCAAAACCTGCGGCAGAGCGTCGACGATCTGGTCGCCCGCACGCCCGCGCTGCGCGACCGCGTGGTGGCGAGGGACGACGCCGAGGGGCTGGGCATCGAGTTCAAGGACGCGCTCCTTTTCGATTCCGGCTCCGCGGAGGTGCGTTCCGAGGGTCGCAAAGCCATCGCGGAAGTGGCGAAGCTCCTTCTGGCGGTTCCGGGACGGCCCGTGGTGGTCGAGGGACACACCGACGAGGTGCCCATCCGGACCGCGCGTTTCGGCTCCAACTGGGAGCTCTCGTCGCAGCGGGCGATCAACGTTCTCGCCGCGCTGGAGAGCAACGGAGTCGAGCGGTCGAGGATGAGCGCGCGGGCCTACGCCGACACGCGGCCGCGCGAGGTGCAAGGAAACGTCGACGATCGGCGGCTCGCCAACCGGCGGGTCGTCATCCGTGTGGAGTGACCATGCCGATCCTGCTGCTTCTGGCCGTTGCTTTGACCCCGTCCGCGCGCGTCCAGCGCGAAGCCGAGGACCGGGCGAGGAGCGAGGTCGCGGACCTGCTCCGGACGCTCTGTCCCGAGCAGTGCGTGATCCTCTCGATCACTGCGCGCGTCGAGGATGACGAGGTGACGCGGGCGGAGCCGGGCTTCGATTCTCCCGGCGACGCCGTCGCGCCGGTCCTGCGCAAGCTGAACGCCTCGCTAGTCGTGGACGGGAAGCTGCCTTCGGCGTTTCGCGCCAAGGTGAAGGATCTCGTCGGGCAGCGGCTGCGGGTGCTCGGCGTTCCCGGCGAGGTGGCGCTCCAGTCGGTGGACTTCCCGGTGCGCAATCCGCCGCATCTCGAGGCCCCGCCGCCACCGATGCCCCAATCCGCACCGGTCCCGCAAGCGGCCCCTCCTGCGCCGGCGCCCGCTCCGGCGACCCTCAAGGAACGGCTGCTCCAGGAAGCTCCGGCGCTGGCAGCTGCCGTCCTCTTCGCCATCGTGACGATGTTCCTCGGAACGCTCTTCTTCCTCGCCGCGCGCCGCTCGCGCGATCCGGCGTTCGAAACGATCGAAGCCGACCCCGTGGCCGCCACGCTTCCCGAGGCGCCGCAGCAGCAAGCCGGATTCACCGAGCCGCGGCGTAGAAAGCTGGAGCTGGCGCTTCATGACGAGCGCGTCGTGCGCAACGCGGTCGTTCGCGACGCCCTGGAGCGGGGCGAGACCCCGCTCGTTGCCCGCTGGGTGCGCGAGATGGGCGACTTCCTGCTCGACGACCTGCGCGGCGATGCCACCGCCTCGAACGCGCTCGCGGCCGTGGCGAGCGAAATCGTGCGGGCTGGTCCCGATCCCGCCTCCCTCGCCGTCCTGGAAGGTCGCGTGATCGCGGCCCGGTTGAGCCGCGCCGCGGAGAGCGGCGATGCGGCCTTCGCCTTCCTCGAGGGCGTGCGCGAGGACGCCTTCGGCGCGGCCTGCCGCGATCTATCGCCGGCCGCCCTCGATGCGGCGCTGCGATTCGCACCCGCGCGCCTGCGGTCGGCGGCGCTGGATGGCCTTTCCGCCGAGCAGCGGCACAAGCTCGCCGTCTCCTGGGCGACCAGGCCGGAGGTCCCCGTCTCCCAGGCGATCGCCGCGGCCGAGGAGCTGCGGGATCGGCTCGACCGCATCGGCGGCGGTCCGCTGCAGGCGCAGCGCGCGCTTGCCGACCTGGTGGATTCGCTGCCGCGCGTGGACCAGGACGCGCTGGTGGAACGGATCCGGCGCGAGAGCGGTCGTGTTCCCGCGGCGTTCCTCACCGAGTCGGCGCTCTCCACGGCGCCTGCCGACGCGGTCGGCGCCGCGGTCCTCGGGCTTCCGGTCGCGACGGTCGCGACGTACCTCTCGGCGGCCGACGCCGATCTTCGCGAACGGATCCTGTCCACCTGTCCGGCACGGCTCCGCCGCGAGCTGGAGGAGGAGCTGCAGGTACGCGCCGCCGCCTCCCGCGTCGATTTCGTGGGCGCCCGTCGTGACCTCCTCACCCGGCTTCGCGAGGAGATTACGAGGCGGGCCGCCGCCTCGCCCGCGCCGATCAACGGCGGGCAGCAAGGGCAGCCGGAACGGGCGGCGGGCACGCACCTCGTGAGCGCTTGAAGGGTAGAGCCATGCGCACTCTCGCAGCAGTCGTGCTGCTGTCCTCGGTGATCGCCTGCACGATCATCCCGCCCGACGATCCGTCGGACGCCGCGATCCAGCCCATCCTTCCCGACGCGGGAAACGGAGGCGGCGGCGGTGGAGGCGGCGGTGGCGGTGGCGGTGGCGGTGGCGGCATCATACCTCCGCCGAGCGCCCACGGAGTCGGTCAGCTCTGGCTCGTGCGTATCGACCATGGAACCGCCAACACGGCCGCGTCCGTGGACGCGCTGGTCGCCGCGACATCGAAGGCGATCGCGGACGCCCGGGTGGACCTGGTGGGAAGCGCCGTCGTATCGCTCTACGAACCGGACCGGATGATCTGGGCGGAGAGCCCGAAGCATCCCTCGCCGGTGACGGTCGCGAACGCTCTCGCCGCGCAAGCGACCCCCGATGCGCCTCCCCTTGCCGGTTGTCCCACGACCATGCTCTTGCGCATGGGTTCTGAGCTGCCTGCGCTCTTCGCCAATGGCGTGCCCGCGTTCCCGACGCCCCCGGCGGCGCTCTTCGTAGGGATCGTCGACGAGGGTGGGCGCCCCGAGCCGCTGTCGGCGTGCCCGGACCCGATCGGCCTGCTCGCGAGCGATCCTGCGGTCTGGCTGTTCAATGGCGCGGCCCCCGTTCCGCGAATTCGCATCCGCATCGCTTGGATTGCCACTCCCGAGAGCGGCACGGCGGCGGAGTTGCGCGCCCGATGCGCCGCGACGCCAGGGATTCCCTCTCAGATAATCGACGTCCTCGATCCTTCCGCATCTCCCTTCTACGACCCGCTGCTGTCGTCGCTTTCCAGCCAGGCACCGGGACTGTCCGCGGGACTCGATCTCTGCAAGGCCTTCGCAGCGCCAGCGTCGGTAGGTTCCGTCGTTTCCACCTGGCTCTCGGGCCTGCGCCTTCCGTGAAAACGATGCGAACCGCGCGCGTACCCGCAAGACGCACCGCGAAGCCAGCGCGCGGCAAAGTGGGCATGGCGAGGAGGCCGCCCTCCGGCCTGGTATCGCGGCGGACCAAGGTCATTCAGCGGCCGGGTACCCGTCCGGGTCGGCCCGCACGCACGGGACGGATGGCCGCCGGGGTCATCCTGGCTGCGCTGCTCGTCGCGGCCTTCTGGCTCTGGCCCGAGGTCCCGCAGGCGCAGATCGAGGCGAAAACTCCGCCACCCCGCGAAGTGGCGGCGGAGATGCACGCGGCACCGCGGAGGCGCCCACCGCCGGCGCCGCGCCCGGCTCCGCCGGTGCCGCCCCCGGGAGTCGACGAGGCGCAATTGCGTGCCGCGGTCGTGTCGCGCGCTCCGGACCTCCGTGCCTGTGCCTTGCCGGCGGGATCCCCTCCGCAGATTCCGGTGCGGCTGCGGCTCGCGTCGGCCGGAGTCCCGAAGCTCGTCGAGCTCTCTTCGCCGGAGCCGATCCCGTCCACCCTGGCTGGCTGTCTGCGCGAGCGGATGCTGGCGTGGCGCTTCGCGGATCTGCGGCTCCGCTCCGACGTAGACGTGCAGGTGACGTTCGCGCTGCGCTGATCGGTCCTTGCCTCACACGCGGAAGGCCGCGTCGTCGGCCGTGAAGTCCTGCGAAGTCTCCGCGGGCGGATGGAGAAGGTGCCACCGCACGGATCGCCGCAGGGCCTCGTCCGGATCGAACTCGAGCACCCCGAGCTCCTCCCGCGCCAGGTGCGAGTCGACGAGGAGGTGTTGGGAGAACGTACCGGATAGGCGCAGATCGGGCGGAAGCGATTCGTCGGGAACGCGAACCAATTCGATCTCCGCGCCGGCAGCGGCGGCGATCTGCCGCATCCAGAAACCGATCGATGCGGTTCTCGCTTCGCCTACATTGTAGATCTGGCCCGGTCGCGGCGATCCGATGGCGAGGCGCGCGGCCAGTGCGACGTCGCCGACGTAACCTCGTGTGAACAGCAAGTTGGCCGCGCCGACCGGGATCCGCTTGCGTCCCGAGCGCAGCCGCCGCAAGACGAATTCCTCGCGCACGAGATAATCGTGCTCGCCGAACACGACCGGGAGCCGGAGCACGATGGCCTCGCGCGCCATGTACTCGCGCTCGACGGGGATCTTGTCGTACTGCGACCAGGAGAAGTCCCACCCGGGTAGCTGGAACCCCGGGTCGGGGAGGGGACGGTCGCGCAGCGGCGACAACTCCGAGAGGGGGACGGCGTCCGTTTCGGCGCGCGTCCAGAGTGAGCCGAAGGCGCGATAGACGTCCATGCTGCTGAGCAGCACCAGCTGGATCTGTCGGGGAAGCGCCTCGAGCGCACTGCGCGCGTCGGCGACCGTCATGGCGCAAGTGTCGATCGCCGCATCGGGGCGAAAGGCGGCGATCTCGCGCGCGTGCGCTGGAAGATCCCTTCGTGCCGTGTGCAGGTGACGCGTCCCTGGGAGGTCTACGATTTCGTGTTCGCCCCGATGAACGACCATCACCTCGTGGCCGAAGGCGAGCAGTTGGTCGAGGATCGTGATTCCGACGAACCGGGTGCCTCCGAGGAGCACGACGCGCATCCCGTCACCCCTCCTTCGCGATCGGTCCCACCTTCGCGTGGGCCGCGCGCAAGTAGTCCGCCGGAGCGAGCAGGATCTGGGTTCCACGAGCGCCCGCCGAGACCGAGATCACGTCGAACAGCTCGATGGTCTCGTCGGCATGGACCGGGTAGTCCTTCTTGCACCCGAGGGCAGTGACGCCGCCGCGGATGTAGCCGGTGAGGGGCTGCACCTCCTTCAACGTGACCGGTTCCACCTTGCGATCTCCTGTGAGCCTGGCGAGGGCCTTCAGATCGAGCTGGGTGCCCGCGGGGACGACCGCCAAACAGACGCCGTTGCGATCGCCTCGCACCACCAGCGTCTTGAACACCTGCTCGGGTGGCAGCCCCACCTTGCGCGCGACGCTCTCCGCGCTGAGGTCCTCCTCGTCGACCTCGTAGTCGCGGAGCTCGTAGCGGATCCCGAGCCCGTCGAGGATGCGCGCCGCATTCGTTTTCAAATCGTGGCTTCCCAGAACTCCGCGCGGGAGGTCAGCCCCATCGCGCCTCGCGCCTCGCGTTTTGCCTCCTCCAGTTCCTTCGCGCGCAGCTCGAAGAGCTGGACGACATCGTGGAGCGGCGTCTTCGACCGCAGCGCCGCAATCAGCTCGACCAACCCCGCTCGGAGGAAGCGCTGCAGGGCCGGCATCCTTTGACCGGCCGACGAGGTGGCGAGAGCGTCCAGCACGGCGATCCGTGCCCGCTCGAGCGGCTCGACTGGCGGAATGCGCCCGGCGCCGAGGTCTGCGCGCGCTTCGGTCATCGCGGCGACCAGAAGCGCGAGCGCCGCCTCGAGATCTTCCTCGCCTCCGCCTTCGTCCGCGACCGACGCGCCGGCGTAGATCGCAGGAGCCGGTTCGGAAATACCTCGCGTCATCTCGGAGAACTTCGGGCTCAGCGCGCCCGCCACGGTCATCTCGGGCGCCATGCCGTAGACCTTGAAGGGTCCCTTGACCGGGATGGCGAGACCGCGGGAGCCCCTGCTGCTCATCCGCTCCTGGAGCGTGAGGCGGTCCACCCATGCCGCCGGCATCGCGACGGGCTGCGTAACCTGCCTGCGCACGCCGCCGAGGTTCACTACTTCGCCGTCGACGGCCACGAACGCCGTGAACCGCGTGAGCAACGAATAGCGCAGGGCGAGGGTGAGTATCTCCTTCTTCGCCTCGCTCTCTCCGAGGCGGAACTTGTCCTCGAGGTCGGCCACGCGGGCGCGGGCCCAGATCTGCGCTACCGCCGCCAGAGGCGTCGCGCGCCCCTCCACGATCTCCTCGAACGGCCGCCCGTCGTTCCACTTCGCCTTGACGCGAACGCGCCCGGGACCGCTGACCCGGAACGCGGCGAAAGCGGCGCGACCGGCGAAGAGATCGGGCAGGCGCTGCGGCGCGAGCGAGCTCGCGACGAGCCCGGCGTCGACGTCTTCGATGGCGAGGGCGACGAGGAGTGGCTCGCCGATCTCGCGGGAGATCGATCGGAGCGCTTCTTCGAGCGCCGCGCCAGGCTCGACGAATGACGACGTTCCTCCGCCGAGGGAGGCAAGACGAGTGAGGAGCCCCGCGTTCACCGCCGTGTCGATCCCCACGCAGAAGACACGCGCGGCCCCGAGCTCGCGCTGCAGCCGGCGAAGGACGCCGGCCTCGTCGCCGACCTGTCCGTCGGTGAGAAGGACGACGACGGCCGCCCGTCCCGCCGCATCCTTGCGCGCGTCGAAGGCCGAGAGCGCCTGTCCCAGGGCCGAATCGAGCTCGGTTCCCCCGTGGGCCTGGATCTCGCGGAGCCATCTCTCGCCTTGCTCCTGTCCGTGCTCGTCGGCGGCGGAGAAGGACGGCGTTCCGCCCATCCATTCGACTCCGTCGGAGAAGGCGGCGATCGCGAAACGATCCCGCGGCGCGAGCGTGCGCAAGAGCAATCCGCACGCGCGCGACGCCGAAACCATCTTGATCCCTTCCATCGAGCCCGAGCGGTCCACCACGAAGACCACGTCCCGCGCGGCGCCGAGGAATCCTTCGCGCGCCGGAGGGATGAGGGAGAGGAAGGCGACGGACTCCTCCGGCCCCCGGTGCACGAGGAGCGTCGTGCGCACTCCTTTGCGCGCGAGCCGGAAGCGGAGCACGAAGTCGCGGTCCAGCGGCTCGTCCGATCGCGCGAGCGCCACGCGGATCGATTCCGGGCCGCTGCTCGTGCGGGTCGCATGCTGCGAGCAAGAGAGACCTTCGAAAGTAGCCTCCGGCGAATCGCGGAAGAGCTCGACTTCCACGGAAACGGCCACCTTGGGATCGAACCCCGGAGCGAGCCGGGGAGGACTCAGGCGCGAGGCATCCGGGACGCGGTCGGTGTCGAGGGCCGTGCCGCTCCCCGCGGGGGCGCGCTCGAGCGGCTCTCCTCCGATGTATCGAGGAGCGACCACGAGCGGGAGGCGCAGCTCGGCCTCGCCGTCCTCGAAGCAGGGCAGCCTCTCCGCGTAGGAGATGCGCACGGTGGCTTCCTCGCCCGGAGGGATGTTGCCGACCTGCAGCGTGAAGACGTCGTTGCGCTCCTGCTCCAGCAGCGCGGCGCGCTTTCCCGCCGCCAGCGCTTCGGCATAGTCGCGCCGCGCCTCTTCGCGCTCCTCCACCTTGCCCATCACCGTGCGGCCAGCGACGCGCATCTCGAAGCTGCTCACCGCGGCTGCGCCGCCGAGCGGAAAGACGTAGGTGGCTTCCAGCGCCTCCGGAAAGCCGTTCTTGAACCGCTGCTCTACCTCGACCTCGGCGATGCGATCGACGACGCGCGCGCGAATGGCCACCCCGGCGAGCGGCAGCGCCACTTTTCCCGTGGGTCCGAGGACTTCGAGCAAGCCGAGACCGCGCCGCGGGTCGGCCGGCACTTCGACGATGGGAATCCGGATGGCCGTGGTCATGCGCTTCCTCCTCGATCCCGCTTCGGTTCTTGCGTCAGGGCGGCGAGCGCCGCACGGATCTTCGCTTCCACTCCGGAGTCCGGCCTGTACCCGTCCTCGACGAGGAGGCGCAGTCCGGGCTCGATGATCACCTCGCGGACGCTCGTCGCCACGACTTCGGGCGCGGGCGCCTCCGCGGCTTCCCGTCCAAGCGCCTCGATCAGCGCTCCCAGCTCCGCATCGCTGCGGCCGTACAGGCGCTCCTGGATCTCCGCCAGCGGCAGGGCCCGCACTTGCAGCGTCTTGACCGCGAGAAGCTGGAGCAGGTGCCTCTGCCCATACCTTGCCTGCCGTCCCACGATGACCGGGCGATCGAGGAGCCCGAGCGTCGTGTAGTACCGGACCGTGCGCGCGTCGGGCGCCGCCGACACTCGCGCATCCGGAGCCGCTCCGAGAAGCCCCAGGCGGGAGAGCGCCGTGGCCACCTCCGAGGAAAGCTCCGGAAGCGAGAGCGAGATCTCCGCCGCCGGTCGCATCGTGACAGTGTTCTAGTGTGATGCTGCAATGCTGTCAATATGCTCCGCGCAGCCACCCGGCGAGGAGGGGCACCAGGATCGCCGTGAGGAGCCCGTTCAGCGCCAGCGCCACCCCCGCGAAGGTGCCCGCGAGAGGGTGGACCTGGAACGCGCGGGCCGTGCCGAGCCCGTGGGCCGCCATCCCGGCGCCGAACCCGCGGCCCCGCCAGTCGCGCAGCCCGAGCAGATTCAAGAGCGGCGTCGCGAGCACCGCACCGATGATACCCGTTGCGATCACGAATGCCGCCGTCAGCGAAGGCAGGCCTCCGATTTGTTCGGAGATGCCCATCGCGATCGGCGTGGTGACCGACTTGGGCGCGAGCGAAGCGAGCGTCTCCGGGCTCGCGCCGCAGGCCTTCGCGATGACCACCGCCGACACGATGGAAACGATCGCCCCCGCCACCAGGGCGGCTGCCATGGGCAAGAGCGCGCGCTTCACCTCGGCGCGGTGTTGGTAGAGCGGCACGGCCAGCGCGACTGTCGCGGGGCCGAGCAGGAAGTGCACGAACTGCGCGCCGTCGAAGTACGTCTCGTAGGGCGTTCCGGTGGCGCTGAGCAGGGCGATGAGCACGGCAACCGCGATCGGGACGGGGTTCGCGAGCGGATGATGGTGCGCCCGGGCGAAGATCCACGCTCCCGCCTGGAAGGCGACGAGCGTCGCGGTCAGCCAGAGGAGCGGCGTCGCGCTCAGGTACACCCAGATCCTGGCGACGGAGCTCATCGACGGGCCTGCGCGCGGGCGACCGCTTCGAAGACGATCGCGCTCACCGCAAGCGTGAGCACGGTGCTGGCCACGACCGCGAGCGAGATGGCGAGCCACTCCGCGCGGAGGCGCGGCCCGTACCGCATGAGCCCGACGCCCGCCGGCACGAAGAGCAGCGAGAGATGGCGCAGGAGGGCCTGCGCGCCATTTTCGACCGCGGCGCTGGTTCGCGGCCGGGCGGAAAGGACGACGAAGAGAAGGAGCATTCCCAGCACCGGGCCCGGTACCGGCGCACGCAAGAGGCGCGCAACCAGCTCGCCCGCGAGCTGGCAGACCAGAAGGATGGCAAGCGTCGAGGTCATGCCCCGATGCTACCTGCGGGCCGTCAGAGCGTGGGAAGTTCCGGCTTGCGCCGCGCAGGGAACGCTTCGTCGATGCGGGCGATCTCTTCCGCGCTCAGCTTCAGCCGCGCGGCGCCGGCGTTCTCCTCTACGTGCGCGCGGCTCGCGGCCTTGGGAATGGCGAAGGTGCCCGGGAGGCGGGTCAGGAACGCCAGCGCGACCTGCCGCGGCGTCTTGCGGTGCGCACGCGCGATCGCAGCCAGCATCTTGCCGCCGGCAGATGATTCGGCAGGAAAGCTGCCCGACCCGAACGGGCTGTAGGCGACGAACGCCGCGCCGAGTCGCCGGCAGAGCGAGATGAGCCCCGTATCCGCGTGGCGCTCTTCGAGGTGGTAGAGCACCTGGTCGCAGGCGATCAGGCCAGGACCCGCGAGCGACACGGCCTCTTGCAGGCGCTCCTCGTCGAAGTTGCTCACCCCGTACGCGCGCACCTTGCCCGCCCCGCGAAGCTCCTCGAACGCCTCGATGGTCCCTTCGAGCGGGTGCCGCGACTCCCAGTGGAGCAGGTAGCAGTCGAGATGGTCGGTGCGCAGGCGCTTGAGGCTCCTCTCGCACGCGACCACCGTGCCGCGGCGGGTGGCGTTCTCGGGCAGCACCTTGGAGACGAGAAACACCTCCTCGCGGCGACCCTCGATCGCCTCGGCGACCATCTCCTCGACGGCGCCGCTGCCATACATCTCCGCCGTATCGATGTGGCGAAGCCCGAGATCGAGCCCCCGGCGCAGCGCTGCGATGGCCTCGCGGCGCGGGTCCTGCTCCATCTGCCAGGTGCCCTGGCCGAGGATCGGCACGGGCGGACCATTCTTGCCGAAGGGCCGCGTCTCCAAAGGCGCCGCTCAGGCTTGCGCTTCGACCGTCCAGGTGTCGCCGCTGCGCAAGAGCCCCTCGAGGTCCGGCGCCTGCTTGCGCGCCGCCGCCTCCTCCTGCTCGCGGGCGAGCGCGTCCACGGTCGGGCGCGACACCGCGCGGAGTACACCCATCGGCTGTGGCATCGGCGGCTCGAGCGCGGCGAGCGCCATCGACAGCGCGAGGTCTTCGCGCATCTCGTCGTGCACCACGGCGCCGTCCGTGCCGCCCACTTCCAGCGAGAATCCCGCTCCGGTGCGCAGCGCCTTGTCCTTGGCCTTGCCGAAGAGGAGCGGCTTTCCGTGCTCGAGCTTGATGAGCGCCTCATCGCGCACGTCGCGTTCGGCCCAGCTGTCGAAGGCGCCGTCGTTGAAGACGGGGCAGTTCTGCCAGATCTGCACGAACGCCGCGCCCTTGTGCTGGGCGGCGCGCCGCAGGACGGTGGCGAGGTGCGCGGTGTCCGTCGCCACGCTACGCGCGACGAAGGTGGCGCCCGCGCCGAGCGCGATGGTGAGCGGGTTGAAGGGCCGATCGACGGTGCCGTAGGGGCTCGACTTGGTGCGCTTGCCGAGCTCGCTCGTCGGCGACGCCTGCCCCTTGGTGAGCCCGTAGATGCGGTTGTCGAAGAGCAGGATCTTGAGATCGATGTTGCGCCGCAGCGCATGGATGAGGTGGTTGCCACCGATGGAGAGGCCGTCGCCGTCGCCGGTCACCACGAACACGGTCAGCTCGGGCCGCGCCATCTTGAGACCGGTGGCGATGGCGGGAGCGCGACCGTGGATGCCGTGCATGCCGTACGTGTTCATGTAGTACGGGAACCGGCTCGAGCAGCCGATGCCGCTCACGAACACGATGTTCTCGCGCGGTACGTCCAGCTCCGGCATCACCTTCTGCACCGTGGAGAGGATGGCGAAGTCGGCGCAGCCGGGGCACCAGCGCACTTCCTGGTCGCTGACGAAATCCTTCTTGGCGAGGTTCAGCTTCCCGGTCATGCCAGCTCCTTGTGCGTCACGGGGCCCGGGCTCCGGGCGAGCGCCTCGATGGCGCTGCGCACCTCGGCGACGTGGAAGGGCTTCCCCTGGATCTTGTTGAGGCCGATGGTCTCGATTCCGAGCTGGCCGCGGACGTGGAGCCGCAGCTGGCCCAGGTTCAGCTCGGGAAGCAGGATGCGCCGGTACCGCGAGAGCACCTCGGGGAGATCGAGCGGCAGCGGGAAGATGTGGCGCAGATGGATGTGGCCGACGCGGATTCCGGAGGCGCGGGCGTCGATCACCGCCTGCGTGACCGAGCCATACGTGCCGCCCCAGGAGAGGACCCCCACCTCGCCGTCCGGATCGCCCGCCGGGACGAGCTTGGGATAGGTGCGCGCGATGCGGTTCACCTTCTCCGCGCGGGTCCGGGTCATCTTCTCGTGGTTGAGCGGGTCGTAGCTGACGTTGCCGGTCAGGGAGTCCTTCTCCAGGCCGCCGACGCGATGCTCGAGACCCTTGGTGCCGGGAACCGCCCACGGCCGCGCCAGCGTCTCGGGATCGCGCGAGTACGGCTGGAATCCCTCGGGATCGGTGCGGAGCTTGGGATCGATCCTGGGGAGCGCGTCGGCGCGAGGGAGCTTCCACGGCTCGGTCCCGTTTCCGATGGCGCCGTCGGAGAGCAGGATGACGGGGGTGCGGTACTCGATGGCGATGCGGGAGGCCTCGAACGCCACCTCGAAGCAGTCGGCCGGCGAACGGGCGGCGAGCACGGGGATGGGCGATTCCCCGTTGCGGCCGTAGACGGCCTGGAAGAGATCGGACTGCTCGGTCTTGGTGGGAAGTCCAGTGGATGGTCCGCCCCGCTGGGCGTCGATGACGACGAGCGGGAGCTCGATCATGAGGGCGAGGCCGAGCGCTTCGGTCTTGAGCGCGATGCCAGGGCCGGAAGAGGCCGTCGCTCCCAGTGCACCGCCGAACGCGGCGCCGATGCTCGCGGTTACGGCAGCGATCTCGTCCTCGGCCTGGAAGGTGGTGACCCCGAACTGCCGGTGCTTGGCGAGCTCGTGGAGGATGTCGCTGGCGGGCGTGATCGGATAGCTGCCGAAGAAGAGCCGCAGGCCCGACTTCTGCGCCGCCGCGACCAGGCCGAGCGCGAGCGCCGTCGAGCCCATCACGTTGCGATATGTCCCCGGAGAGAGCCGCGCGGGGGCGATGTGCCAGGGAGCGTCGGCGGCCTCGGTGGTCTCGCCGTAGAAATAGCCAGCCTTGAATGCGCGGAGATTCGCTTCGCCGATCTCCGGCTTCTTGGCGAACCGCTCGTGGATCGCCTTCTCCTGCCGCGCCGTGTCGCGCGAGTAGAGCCAGAAGACGAGCCCCAGGGCGAAGAAGTTCTTCGTCCGCTGCACGTCCTTCGCGCCGAGGCCCGGGAGGCCTTCGCAGGCGTGTGTGACGAGCTTGTCGAAATCGACCTGGATGAGGCGGTAGCCGTCCAGGCTGTGGTCGGTGAGCGGGTTCGATTTCCACCCCGCCCGGGTCAGGTCGGCCGGCTGGAAAGAGGCCTCGTTGAGGACGAGCAGCCCGCCCTTTTTCAGATCGGCAAGATGGACCTTCAGCGCGGCCGGGTTCATGGCGACGAGCGTGTCGGGCTGATCGCCGGCGGAATAGACCTCGTGCGCCGCGAACTGGATCTGGTACCCGGAGACGCCCGCCGTCGTTCCAGCGGGGGCGCGGATCTCGGCGGGATAGTCCGGGAACGTCGCCAGATCGTTTCCCTGGAAAGCGGCCTCGCGGGTGAACTCGGTCCCGGTCAGCTGCATGCCGTCGCCGGAATCGCCGGCGAAGCGGACGACAGCATGATCGATGTCGCGCGGTGCACGCGAGGGGGAGGAACCACTCATTTAGCCTCCGAAGCGGTGAGCGGAAGATCCTTAACGGAGCGCCGGGGTCGGCACAAGGACGGCCGGGCGATTCAGGGCTCGATCCGGGGAGGACCGCGGAAATCGGCCCTTCTCAACGAGAACCAATACACGGCGAGCAGGACGAGCAGGCCGGCGAAGGTAAACCCGGCAAGCGCGTTCGGTGGCAGCACGAACAGCACGGTCAGGACCGCGATCCAGGCCAGGGCGATTCCGTTCACCACAGCTGAGGCACGCCCCAGGTCCCAGGGGCCTCGCCGGGTCCACAGGCCGGTCTTGCGCGCCCTCTGACCGAGGGCGATGGGAACTCCGTAGCTGGCGTACAGCGCGATGGTGCTGAGGGCGACCATCGCCGAGTACGCCGGGGTCCAGAGAGCCACAGCGAGCGCTGCCGCAGCGGAGACCCAGACCGCGACGTGGGGCGAACGGAACCGCGGCGAGACCCGCGAGACGTATCCCGAAAAGGGAAGGCCGCCGTCCCGGGCGAAGGCGAAGAGCATGCGCGAGTTCGAGGTGACGCTGGAGAGGCCGCAGAACCACATCGCGAGCATGGCCAGCCCGACCAGGCCACCTCCGAGACGTGGTCCGAGGCTCGTCCGGAGCACGTACAGGAACGGGTTGTCCGCGGCGGCGGCGGCGGGGAGATCGGCGATGGCGAGCGTGACCGCCACGAGGAGCGCCCAACCAAAGATCGCGCTCACCACGACAGAGAGGAAGATCCCCCAGGGTGCGTTGCGAGTCGGGTCGTGGGTTTCCTCGCACAGATGGGCGCTCGCGTCATAGCCGGTGAAGGTCCAGGCGGCCTGGAGGAGCCCGAGCAGGAAACCCGCGACATACGGCCGCGGACCGTCGGTGAAACGGGTGAAGAGGAAGTCCGGCGAACGCAGCGGAGCGAAGAACCCGATGCCGAGGACGATGGCGAGGACGCCAACGATGTGGACCCACGCCGAAAGCTGGTTGAGCTTTCCGACCAGCCGGACTCCGAGGTGGTTGAGGATGGCGTGGCTCAGGAGGATGACGACGTAGACCCGCAGCACGTGGCTGCGATCGGGTGGCATCCCGAGCATCGCGGCGAGGAACTCGGCGAGCCCGTAGTCGATGCCGGCGGTGATGGCGAACTGACCGATGCAGTTGAGCCAGGCGGTGAAGAAGCCCGCGCCGCGACCGCCCAGGATCGAAGCCCAATGATAGAGCGCGCCGGCGGTCGGATAGCTCGAGGCAAGCTGCGCAAGCGACGCCGCCACCGGCAGGGTGAGGAGCGAGACCAGAGGCCACCCGAGAGCCATCTCCAGCGGCCCGCCCATCTTGAGGCCATACCCGTAGAGGGTGATGGCGCCGGTCAGGATGGAAATGATGGAGAAGCTGAGGGCGAAGTTGGCGAACCCGCCCATGTCGCGCAGGAGCTGCTGCGCGTAACCGAGCTTGCGCAGCTCTTCGGCATCCCGGTCGAGCGGCGCGTCGGGCATCCGCCCGCATTCCTACCGCGCCTTTCTCGGATGGCGAAACCGGCGCTCGCGCGAGCAAGGTTTCGATAGCGCGGCGATGGGCGCCCGGGCCAGGCTCGCGCGCATGATCCTTCTCGCACTCCTCGCCGCAGCCGCGGTTCCTTGCAGCGCCCCCGAGACCCACGCGCTCGACTTCTGGGAGGGAAGCTGGGACGTCCGCGACGGTCAGAGCGGCGAGATCGGCGGCGACAACGTAATTGGGAAGATCCTCGCCGGCTGCGCGCTGCGCGAGAGCTGGACCGACACCGCCGGCAACCGCGGCGAGAGCCTCTTCTACTTCGACTGGTCGAAGAAGAAGTGGAAACAGGTCTGGGTGACGACCGTGGGCGGGTTCAAGGAGAAGACCCAGGTTGACGCTCCGGCCGGCTCGATCCGCTTCCAGGGCGAAGTGCCGAGGCGGAGCGGCGGCGTCGCGCTCGACCGGACGACGCTCACCCCTCTCGAGGACGGCCGCGTGCGCCAGGTCATCGAGCAGTCCATCGACGGCGGCAAGACGTGGACGAAGTGGGAGGGACTCTACTCGCGCAAGAAGGCGCAGTGCACGAGCGCGGAGCACCGGCAGATGGACTTCTGGCTGGGGGATTGGGACGCGGTGGTGAAGGCACGCAAAGCGCCGGGCAAGGACGACTGGGTCCAGGCGCACGGCTCGAACCATGTCACCGCCTCTGACAACGGCTGCACCATCGTCGAGGACTTCCACGCCGATGGGCCGGGCGCCCCCTGGACCGGCCGCAGCTTCTCGCAGTTTCAGCCCAAGCCGGCCAAATGGCGGCAGACCTGGGTCGACGAGAACAACTCCTATCTCGCGTTCACCGGAGGGCTCGAAGGGAAGGACTTCGCCCTGTACGGCGAGGCGCGGAACGGGCGCCAGATGCGAATGGTCTTCGCGAACATCCGCCCCGAGGGCTTCGCCTGGCGCTGGGAAGCCTCGCTCGACGGCGGCAAGACGTGGCGGCCGGAGCTGCTCATCGAATACACGCGCCACGAGCCGCGGCCCTAGGAATGGGAATGCCGGGCGCCGCTCGACATCCTGCTCGATCGGAAGGCGCTGGAAGAAGGGTCGAGCGGGCCGTAGGTCACCTCCCCGCACTCCTGCCGCGCTTCCGCGAAGGTCCGGATTGCAGGCGTTCCGCTTCGTCTCCACCCTTGCGCCGGTCGAATCCCAAAAGGAGACGTCATGAAAGCCATCGTGTTCCACGGCGTCGGGGACGTGCGCCTCGAGGACGTGAAGGAACCGAAGATCAAGGAGCCGACCGACGCCATCGTCCGCCTCACGGCGAGCGCCATCTGCGGCACCGACCTGCACATGATCCGCGGCACCCTGCCCGGTATGAAGCCCGGGACCATCCTCGGCCACGAAGGCGTGGGAGTGGTCGAGGAAGTCGGCAAGGCGGTGCGCAACTTCCGCGCCGGCGACCGGGTGGTGATCCCGTCGACCATCGGGTGCGGCTACTGCTCGTATTGCCGCTCGGGGTACTTCGCCCAGTGCGACGTCGCCAACCCCAACGGGAGGGACGCGGGCACCGCTTTCTTCGGCGGTCCGGCGACCAGCGGGCCCTTCGACGGTCTCCAAGCGGAGCTCGCCCGGGTGCCGTTCGCCTCGGTGAACCTCTACAAGCTTCCCGACGAGGTGGCCGACGAGCAGGCGATCCTCCTCTCGGACATCTTCCCGACCTCGTACTTCGGTGCCGAGCTGACCGGCATCAAGCCCGGCAACACCGTCGCCGTCTTTGGCTGCGGCCCCGTCGGACAACTGGCCATTGCCGCTCTCAAGCACCTCGGCGCGGGGCGCATCTTCGCCATCGACTGCATCGCCTCGCGCCTCGACGTGGCGCGCGGCCAGGGCGCCGAGGCGATCGACTTCAACGCCGAGGATCCCATCGCCGCGCTCAAGGAGATGACGGGCGGAATCGGGCCCGACCGCGCCATCGACGCGGTGGGCGTCGACGCGGTCTCGCCGCAGGGCGGCCCGGCCCGCAAGGCCATCGGCAAGGCGGAGAAGAAGTCCTTCGAAGAGGAGGTCGCCCGCATCGCGCCGAAGACGAAGCCCGACGGCGACAACTGGCATCCGGGCGACGCGCCATCCATGGCGCTGACCTGGGCGGTGACCGCGCTCGCCAAGGCGGGAACGCTCTCCGTCATCGGCGTGTACCCGCAGCAGGCGAAGACGTTCCCCATCGGCCTGGCGATGAACAAGAACCTGGTCGTGCGGATGGGCAACTGCAACCACCGGGCGTACCTGCCGAAGCTGGTCGAGCTCGTCCGGGCGGGCGCGGTCGATCCGAGCAAGCTCCTCACCCAGCACGAGCCGATCGGCAACGCCATCGAGGCCTACAAGGAGTTCGACCGCCGCGAGCCCGGCTGGGTGAAAGTGGAGCTGAGGCCGCAAATCCACTGAGGGCGCGGCACCGGGCGCCGGGAACGCGGTAGGGTGTCCCGGTGACCACCTCGCTGCGCGTTCCCCTCCAGATCCTGGGCGGGACGCGGCGCCTGGACGCGGCGCTGCGCCTCGCCGCGGGCTCGGCGCCCGGATCCGGCCTCTCCTCGGCGCTCAGCTACTTGTGCACTCAGATCGCCGCGACCTGCGAGGCGCCCATCGCCTCCGTCTACGTCCTCGAAGAGCGGAACGAGCTGGTCCTGCGCGGCAACTTCGGGTTTCCCGACGAGGTGCTCGGCGAGGTGCGGCTCCAGGTCGGGCAGGGCATCACCGGAACCGCCGTCGAGACGATGAAACCCGTCACGGTCGACGACGCCGGACTCGTCGCCCAGTTCGCCTACTTCCCCCAACTGGCCGAAGAGCGATACCCCGCCTTCCTCGCCGTGCCGCTCCTCTCCGGGCCGCGGCCCCGCGGGGCTCTCGTCCTTCAGCGCGAGGCGGGACCGTTCGCGGAGCGCGACGTCCTCCTCGCGGTGGCGGCGAGCCGCACCGTGACTGCGCTCATCGAGTCGTTCCACCGCGCCGACGCGCATCTTCTCTTGCGCGGCAATGGGAACGGGAAGGGAAAGGCCCTCGGCGTCGCGCACGTCCTCTCCCGCGCGCTGCCTCGCCGCCGGGCGTCTCCGGACGACCCGACCGGGGATCTGGAGCAGGCGTTCGCGGCCGAGCGCGAGGATCTGCGCGCTCTCATCGAGAGGGGCCGCGCGTCGCTGTCGCAGCCCGACCGCGGGCTGGGAGAGCTGGCGACGGTGATCGAGGACGTCCGCCTCGAGGAGCGCGCCTCGGAGCTGGTCGCCTCGGGGATCCCGCCTTCGCTCGCGCTGGAGCGGATCGCCGCCGAGTTCGCCCGCGCGCTGGCCGCTCACGGCCCGGCCGCGCGGAGGGCAGGCGACGTGGAGGCGTTCCTTGGATCGATCGCGCACCGCTACGCCGGCCTCGAGCCTGAACGGGTGCGGCGCGGCGAGCTGATCGTCTGCGTCCAGCTCTCGGCGCTTGCGGCGCTGCGGGGGTGGGCCAACGGTGCTACCGGAGCGGTGTGCGCGACCGGCCCCGACGAGTCGTCGGGCATCTCCCTCTTGAGCGGCCTGGGCCTCCCCGTGGTCAGCACGGTGCCGAAGCTCTTCGAGGCACTCGGCACCGGCACTCGCGTCGCTCTCGATGGAATGACGGGAGAGGTACACGTCAATCCGTCCGCGGCGCAGACGGCGACCTTCCGCAATTCGTAGGACGAACCCCCTCAGGCGTGCGCGTGCGAGTCGAGGTGGGTGGGCAGCACCGCACCGCGGTCGTCGAGATCGATGCCGAAATACTTGAGCATCCGCTCCTGGTGCCGGCGCAGTCCGCGCAGCCGCAGCGAGCGCGCGTGCGCGCAGCGCAGGACGTGGCTCAACACCGCCACGCTGGCATCGCCCAGCTCGTCGACCGAACCAAAATCGAGGACCACCTCGCTTCCGGTTTCCTTCACCAGCTCGCGCTCCAGGAGAACGGCCGAGGCCGGGTCGAACCTCCCGGTGATACGAAGAAGAACCTTCCCTTCGCTGTCTTGGCGCTCCATGGGCCCGAGAGTCGCGCGCCCGCCCTCCGGACTCAAGAAACAACCGGGTGAACTGTCGCCCGTGTGGCGGCCGGGCGTCGCCGGAACGTCCTTTAGTGGACAATGGAGAGGGCGGCGGTGCTCAGCGCGCCCGGGCTGGTGATGCCGATGAAGCTCTTTTTCAGCTTCCCCTCTGCGTCGAAGACGAAGGTGGAGGGCAACGTCCCGTCCCAGGCGGGATCGCCGACCGCGGTGGCGACGGGGTCCGGCTCGGGCGCGTCGAGCACCACCGAGGGAAGCGCGGCAACTCCGAAGCGGCGCAGGTCCTTCTTCACCTTGGGGAGGTCCGCCGGCCGATCGATGCTGACGAGCAATACCCCGACGCCTTTCTGCTGCAGCGTCGCGAGCGTCTTCCGGATGCGGGGGAACTCGTCGCGGCATGCCCCGCACCAGGTGGCCCAGAAGTGGAGCACGACTGGCTTTCCCGATCCGGCGATGCGCACGAGCGACGAGGCCTCGGAAAGCGGCAGCACCCGCGGCTCCGCCGGGGCCGCGACGAGGACCGAGAGAGCGAGCGCGAGAGCGGGAATTCCCATCGGCTTGGGACCTCCGGGAACCGATGCTTGACCACCGCGGCGCCCGATGTCCACAGTTCCGCGCGGTGCACGTCACCATCCTGAGCCGGAAGCTCGCCATCTACACCACCCGCCGGCTCGCACAGGCAGCGAGGCTGCGCGGAGCTCGCGTACGCGTCCTCGATCCGCTCGGCGTCGAGATGCACCTCGACGAGCAGCCGAGCGCGTTCTACCGGCGCAAGAAGCTCCCCCGCACGGACGTCGTCGTGCCGCGCATCGCTCCGTCGGTGCAGGCGTACGGGCTGGCGGTGGTCAACCACTTCGCCATGATGGGAGTCGCCACGCTGAACGACGCAGCCGGCATCGCGGCGAGCCGCAACAAGATGCGCGCGCTGCAGCTCCTCGCCGCGCGCGGCGTCGCCGTCCCTCCCACCGTCATGGCGGCGAGCGCCGCCGATCTGCGCGCCATGGTGGAGCTGGTCGGCGGGCTTCCGGTGCTCATCAAGATCCTCACGCCGAGCGAGCGCCCCGGCGTGATGGTGGCCGAGTCGCTGCAGTCGATGGAGGCGGCCCTCGAGGCGGTGCTTTCGATGGGCCACAACCTCCTCGTGCAACGCTACGTGCGGCGGAAGCTGGAGCGCGACCTGCGCGCCCTGGTCGTGGGCGACAAGGTGGTCGCCTGGGTCGAGCGCCGGCCCCGCCCCGGCCGTCTCCTCCACACCCTCGCTCGCGGCGCGCAGCTCAAAGCGGTGAGAGTGCCTTCCGCCCTGGATGGAATCGCGGTGCACGCCGCCCGCGTCGTGGGCCTGGAGATCGCGGCCGTCGACCTCATCGAGACGGAGGTCGGCCCCCTCGTCTTCGACGTCAATTCCAGCCCGGGTCTCAAAGGTCTCGAACGCGCCACCGGAAAGGACCTGGCGCTTCCGATCATCGGCCGGGCCCAGGAGCTCGTCCGCGAGGCGGAAGGAGCCAATGTAGGCCGCCGTGGGCAGGGACAGGGCTGACCGCAAGGCTGACCCTTGCATCCCGACGGGGTCTGTGGCGTCTAAGCAGCATGAAGCGCTTCCTCGTCCTTGCTGCCCTGTCCCTGGTAGCCCTGCCCGCCATCGCCGGCGATGCCGGTGAGGACGCGGCGAAGGCCTACAAGATCGAGACGACCTCGTCGTTGCAACTCAAGAAGGGCGAGAAGGGCGAGGCGCGCGTCACCGTGGTCCCGCGCTCCGACGCGCACGTCTCTCCGGACGCGCCGCTCTCCCTGGCACTCTCCTCGGGTCCGTCGGTCCAGCTCGCCAAGACGAAGTTCGGCCGCGCCGACGGCACCGCGACGCCGCAGAAGGGCGTCGCGTTCAGCATCCCCGTCACTGCGACCGCGGCGGGCAAGGACGAAGTGAAGGGCCAGCTCAGCTTCTTCATCTGCACCGAGAAGCTCTGCGAGCGGCAGAAGCGCGATGTGACGGTACCGGTCACGGTGGAGTGAGTCGGTTCATCTACGGCGCGAACCCCGTCCTCGAAGCGATCCGCGCGCACCCGCAGGAAATCGTCCGGATCCTCGTCGAGCGAGGTCACGACGGCCGCCCTTCCCATGGGGCCGAGCGCGTCGTCCAGGCGGCGCACGAAGCCGGCGTTCGCGTGGAGGATGCGCCGCGAGGAGAGCTGCAGCGGCGTGCGTCGGGCGGCGCTCATCAAGGGATCGGGGCCGAGCTTTCCGAGTTCCACTACGCCGAGCTCGACGACCTGCTGCTGCCCTCTGCCCAGAAGCCGTTCCTCGTGGTCCTCGACGGCGTGACGGACCCGCAAAACCTCGGCGCGCTGGCGCGGAGCGCCCAGGCGCTCGGAGCGCATGGCCTCGTGCTGCCCAAGGACCGCGCGGCGGGCGTGACTCCGGCGGCGTTCAAGGCCGCTGCCGGCGCCCTCGAGCGGTTTCCGGTGGCGCGGGTGACGAACCTCTCCCGCGCCCTGGAAGAGCTGAAGGAAAGGAGCGTCTGGACGGTGGCGTTGGCCGCCGACGCCGAGCGGGATCTCTCGCAGATCGATCTCACCAGCGGCATCGCCCTCGTCCTTGGAGGCGAGGGGAAGGGCGTTCGGCCCCTCGTCCGCCGTTCGTGCGATCACGAGGCTCGCATCCCGATGCACGGCGGCGTCGGCTCGCTCAACGTGGGAGCAGCCGGAGCGATCGCCTTCTATGAAGTGGCGCGGCAGCGAGCCGCCCGCTGAGGGACATCCTGCCGGGCGCTCCCGGCCCGCTCGCTTGACAAGGTGCGATACTTCTCCTAGAACCTGCCGTCCCTTGCCCTATGAGGGTAGCGCGCGCGCAGTGAACATTAGAGAAATCGGGAACTTAGGCTGGCGTAGCTCAGCCGGAAGAGCACCTGCCTTGTAAGCAGGAGGTCGCGGGTTCGATTCCCGCCGCCAGCTCTGCCGGAGGAGCGAAAGGTGTTCGCCGCGAGGGCACCCCACGGCGAGCCGTTTTCAAGTCTCGGAACCCGGAGGAACAGACGCGACTGCGGAGGAAGGACGACGGTCGGGAGGGGTGCCCGAGCGGCCAAAGGGAGCAGACTGTAAATCTGCCGGCTCATGCCTTCGAAGGTTCGAATCCTTCCCCCTCCACCAACTCCGCAGCTCGGCGATCGAAGGAGGATTACGCGGGAATAGCTCAGTTGGTAGAGCGTCAGCCTTCCAAGCTGAATGTCACGGGTTCGAATCCCGTTTCCCGCTCCACCGCGCAGGGCCAGGACGATTCGGCCCACATAGCTCAGTTGGCAGAGCACGTCCTTGGTAAGGACGAGGTCACCCGTTCAATCCGGGTTGTGGGCTCCAGACTTTCGAAGCACGGAACCATCGGGAGCGAAGGGCCAAACCATGAACCGCACGATCATCACGCTCGAGTGCAGCGTGTGCAAGGAGCGGAACTACACCACGACCAAGAACAAGCGGACGATGACCGACAAGCTCGTCCTGCCGAAGTTCTGCTCCCGGTGCCGCAAGCACACCGATCACAAGGAGACCAAATAGGCGCCCCGCCACACGCGGAGCAAAGGTGAAGGCCAGTAGCTCCAATGGTAGAGCGGCGGTCTCCAAAACCGCATGTTGGGGGTTCGAGTCCCTCCTGGCCTGCCAGTTCGCGTCCAGGAACGAATGGAGAGCCGTCGGGCCGGCAGACCCCGCGGCCGGAAGCTGAGCGATGACGAATCAAAGGATCGTGTCCATCGGGTACATCGTCCTCGCGCTCCTGGCGGGGTTCTTCCTCGAGCACGTCCTGCTCGCGGGCTTCGGCACGTTCAGCGTCACCCAGCCGCTCACGCGCCCGCTCTACAACGACTGGACCTGGTCGTCGATCATCGGCCTACTCGTCGCCTTCGCGACCGCCTTCTATCTGTGGAGCAATCCCAAGAGCCGCGAGGTGTCGTTCGAAATCGTCGCCGAGTTGCGCAAGGTGAGCTGGCCAGGCTTGGCGGAGACGCGCGCCGCCACCATCGCGGTGATCGTGGCGAGCCTCATCGCCGCCGCGCTGCTCGGGCTGTTCGACGTGATCTGGCAGTACCTCACCGACAAGATCCAGAACCCGACGGTGTGAGGGATACCCTGAAGATGGCCGCGAAGGAGACGGAGAAGATCGACAAGAAATGGTACGTGGTCCACACGTACTCGGGCTTCGAGAACAAGGCGAAGAAGTCCCTCGAGGAGAAGATCAAGCAGAACGCGCTCGACGAATTCTTCGGCGACATCCTCATCCCCATGGAGAACGTGGTGGAGATGGTGAAGGGGGAGAAGCGGGCGTCGAAGAGGAAGTTCTTCCCCGGCTACATCCTCGTGCAGATGGAGCTCAACGACCGTACCTGGCACCTCGTCAAGAACACGCCCAAGATCACGGGGTTCGTGGGCAACGCCACGAGGCCGCCGGCGGTGAGCGAGCACGAGATCGCCCGGCTTACCACCCAGCTTTCCGAGGGAGCACTCAAGCCCAAGCCGAAGGTGGAATTCGAAGAAGGGGACAACGTGCGGGTGGTCGACGGACCGTTCTCCAACTTCAACGGCACCGTCGAGGAAGTGAATCCGGACAAGGGGCGCGTGCGGGTGCTCGTCTCCATCTTCGGTCGCGCGACGCCGGTGGAGCTCGATTTCATGCAGGTGGAGAAGACCTAGAAAGCGTGGGAGGCAGCTCGGCTGCCGCTGGGACCACGGAGAGAGGAAAAGATGGCAAAGAAAGTAACCGGATTGGTCAAGCTGCAGCTCCCCGCGGGGAAGGCGAATCCGTCGCCGCCCGTCGGGCCTGCCCTCGGCCAGCACGGCGTCAACATCATGGGGTTCTGCAAGGAGTTCAACGCCGCGACCCAGGCGCAGGCGAAGGAGGGGCTGATCGTTCCGGTCCTCATCACCATCTACTCGGACCGCTCGTTCACCTTCATCGTCAAGACGCCGCCCGCGGCCATCCTCATCAAGAAGGCGCTCGGGTTGCACACGGAGAAGAAGAAGGGATCGGGCGCGCACAAGCCGGGCAAGGAGAAGGTGGGCCAGCTCACCCGCAAGCAGCTCGAGCAGATCGCGAAGACCAAGATGGCGGACATGACCGCCGGCTCGGTCGAGGCAGCCATGAACAGCATCGCCGGGACGGCGCGCTCGATGGGCGTCGACGTGGTCGGCTAGGAGAACGGACATGGCCAAGCCTGGAAAGAAGTATCTGGAAGCCCTGAAGCTCATCGATCGCGAGAAGCGCTACTCGGTGGACGAGGCGTGCGCTCTGGTGGGCAAGACGGCGAAGAAGAAGTTCGACGAGACCGTGGACGTCGCCATCCGGCTGGGCGTCGATCCCAAGCACGCCGATCAGATGGTGCGCGGCGCGGTGGTCCTGCCCCACGGCATCGGCAAGACGGTGCGGATCGCGGTCTTCGCCAAGGGAGACAAGGCGCGCGAGGCGCAGGAAGCGGGCGCGGATACGGTCGGCGCCGAGGATCTCGCCGCCAAGGTGCAGGAGGGATGGCTCGACTTCGACGTCGCCATCGCCACGCCGGACATGATGGGCGTCGTCGGCCGCCTCGGTAAAGTGCTCGGTCCGCGTGGCTTGATGCCGAACCCCAAGGTCGGAACGGTCACCGCGGACGTGACCCGCGCGGTACGCGAGGCGAAGGCCGGCAAGGTCGAGTTCCGCGTCGAGAAGGCGGGCATCGTCCACGTTCCGGTGGGAAAGGCTTCGTTCGATGTGAAGCGGCTCACCGACAACGTGAACGCCATCCTCGATACGGTCATGCGGGCGAAGCCCGCCACCGCGAAGGGGACGTACCTCAAGGGCGTCTCCGTCAGCACCACCATGGGACCCGGAATCCGCCTCGATACGGCGGCCATTTCCGCTTTGCATAAATAGGGAGGGAGACCGCTCTAATAGCTCCATTCACACTGGTCCAAGACAGCAGGCGGGCTCTTCAAGGGCCCTTAAACCGCAAGGCCTGCCGAGACTGAGCTTGAGCCAGGGGTTCGGCGATACGCGCTCGCGTGCCCGAACCGGAATCCGCGCAGGAAGGAGGTGACGGCATGCAGCGCAACGAGAAGCAAGAGATGGTGTCGGCGCTCCACGAGAAGATGGCCAAGGCGCAGTTCGCCGCGGCGGTCGGCTACGGAGCCATCGACGCCGCCGCCACCGTGAAGCTGCGGAAGACCTTCCGCGACTCCAAGGTGGACTACAAGGTCGTCAAGAACACCCTGGCCAGGCTCGCCGCGAAGGGAACTTCGCTGGAGAAGTTCGCCGAACAGCTC